>Ga0209401_1000018_pt1 | contig 134470 bp, 93 predicted proteins | sample M_140807_MF_Meta_FD_187318 | JGI IMG/M metagenome (GOLD analysis project Ga0209401, IMG submission 187318) | Freshwater microbial communities from Lake Montjoie, Canada to study carbon cycling - M_140807_MF_MetaG (SPAdes) (version 2) | ecosystem: Environmental > Aquatic > Freshwater > Lake...
GGCCTTCTCCGCCGGGAACTGTGAGCGATAGCAGGCGATGGCCTCCAGCTTGCACTCGAGGTGGCCCGCGATGTCGACGACGAGCGGCCAGTGGCCGTGCGGCACGTCGGGCATGCCCGCCAAGAGAAAATAGGTCAGGAAGGACGGCACGGTGTGGACCGGCAGGCCGTCGAACGTGTCATCCCACTTGGTGAGCCGCGAGTAGAAGACCGCCGCCTCGGTGATGGCCACGGCCTGGGCGTGGTCGGGCGAGGCGAGCGGCGTCTTGTCCCCGAGGCCGAGCACGAGCCGGGGCCGCCAGCGGCGAAACACCTTCGCCAGGGCCACCCGCACTTCGAAGCCGTCGAAGAGCCGCCGGTTGGCGAAGCCGAGCTGCTCGCGGTGGAGAACGCCGAGCACCTTGGCCGCGGCCGCGGCCTCAGCGAGCCGCTCCGCCGGACCGCTCGAGCGGGGCGTGGGCTCGCCGTCGGTGAGGTCGACGATCCCCACGCGATGCCCCTGCGCGGCCAGCAGCGCGAGCGTGCCGCCGCAGCCGATCTCGACGTCGTCGGGGTGCGCGCCGACCGCGATCACGTCCAGCGGTGGCGGCAGGTCCTTCATGGGTCACGCACCACGCTCTTGCGCCGGCTACGCCGGCTTCGTCGCCGCGATCAGGAACGTGGGGTTGAGCGACTCGAACCGGATGCGGTCCATCTGCTCGATGCCGCGGGCGATGTTCACCATCCAGTAGGAGGCGTCGCCCGACCGGGCCCGCAGCATCGCGTGCACCGCGGCCAGGTTCTCGATGCTGTTGCAGGCGGTCACCAGTCGGCCGCCCGGCTTGAGCCGCTTCCATGCCTCCTCGACGAGCATCGAGACGTCGCGGCCGCTGCCGCCGACGTAGATCGCGTCGGGATCGGCGAGGCTCGCCCAGGCCTCCGGGGCCCTTCCCAGCACGGCGTGGAGATTGGCCACGCAGAACCGCTGGGCATTGGCGATGATCAGGTGGTGGTCGTCGGGGTCCATCTCGATCGCGTGCACGGTGCCATTGCAGGCGATCCGCGCCGCCTCGAGCCCCACGGAGCCGCTGCCGGCCCCCACGTCCCAGACCACGCTCTCCGGCCGCAGCCCCAGTTCGGCGAGCGCGAGCGACCGCACCTCGGCCGGCGTCAGCAGGCCCCGCTTCGGCCGCGACTGCAGGAAGCAGTCGTCGGAATTGCCGAAGAGCCGCGTGCCCACCTGCCCCGGCTTGTCAGCGACGCGGGACTTCCGCACGAGGATCATCACGTTGAGCCCGCCGAACGACTCCTTCGCGATCTCCGCGAGGCTTCCCTGCGTCACCCGCTCGTCGGGCGACCCGAGGTTCTCGCACACGTAGGCCTGGAAGTAGTCGACGCCGTCCTCGAGGAGCGCCTTCGCCACCGCCGCCGGCGGCCACTGCTCGCTCGTGAAGAGCCCGACCGTCTCGCTCGTGCGGATCTTGTCGATCACCCGCTCGATCGACTGGCCCGACAGGTTGGCGAGGAAGGCCTCCTCCCACGACTCCTTCACGCGGGCGAACGCCAGCTGCATGCTGCTGACGTGCGGCACGACCTCGAACCGTTCCTTGCCCAGCTTGGCACAGACATACCTGGCCGTGCCGTAGAAGAGCGGATCGCCCGACGCCAGCACCACGACCCGCTTCGCGCCCGCGGCCTCGATCCTCTCGACGAGTTCCTCGAGGTTCGACGCGGCGACGAGCCTGCCCGCCAGCCCGGCGGGCAGGAGCTGGCCGCACGATTCGGGGCCGAGCAGCAGATCGGCGGCCTCGACGAGCCGGCGGGCCTGCGCGGTCATACCCTCCACGCCATCATCGCCGATGCCGACGATATGGACCTTCTCCGCAGCCACCGGGCCTCCTGTCCGTGGGTCGTGAGCCGCCCGCGACGGGGGTCAGGCCTGGAACGAACTGCCGCAGCCGCAGCTCTTCTTGGCGTTGGGGTTGTTGAAGGTGAAACCGCGCTTCTCGATGCTGTCGTGGAAGTCGAGCGTCGTGCCGTCGAGGAAGAGGTCGCTCTTCTTGTCGACCACGACCGCCACGCCATGCTGATCGCTGCGGGAGTCGGCCTTCGGATCCCACGCGGTGTCGAAGCCGAGCGAGTACTGGAACCCGCTGCAGCCGCCGCCGGCCACGCCGACGCGGAGCACTGTCGAGGGATCGAGCTTCTGCTCGGAGATGATCTTCTTCACTTCGCTGGCGGCTTTTTCCGTGAGCATGACCGACATGGGGACGACTCCTCCTGCTGCAGCATCGGGGACTATTTGGTTGACGTCGGACCCGAGCCCGGGGCCCGAGGTCCTTCGCCACCCTCAAGTCTATCCCCCTGCCCTGCGGAGGCAAAGCCGATTCTCGGCCGTGCTGTCCCGCTACGCGAGCTGCCGCAGCCGGGCAACGCCGGCGGCAATGCGGTCGGCCGCGGCGTCGATCTCGGCCTCCGCCGTGAATCGCGACAGTCCGAACCGCAGGCTGGCCCGGGCCTGATCTGCGTCGAGCCCCAGAGCCACGAGCACATGGCTCGGCCGGGGATGCTCCGACGAGCAGGCGCTGCCAGAGCTGACGGCGAGCCCGGCGCCGGCGAGCGTCTCCAGGAGCGTCTGGCCGTCCACGCCCGGCACGCGGACATTCAAGTTGTTGACGAGACGCACTGACTGCGCACCGTGCCCGTCGAGCGGCGGACCGTTGAGCTCGATGCCGGCCACCGCCTTGAGGAGAGCAAGCCAGAGCCGGTCGCGGAGCCGCCGCATGGAGGCCATCTCCTCGGGGAGTCCCGCCGCAGCGAGCCGGGCGGCTTCCGCCATGCCGACGATGCCGGGCACGTCGAGCGTGCCGCTCCGCATGCCGCGTTCCTGGCCGCCGCCGTAGACCAGCGGCTCGACGCGGACCACGCGCCCCCGCCGTCGCAGCCAGAGCCCGCCCATCCCCTTCGGCCCGTGAAACTTGTGCGCGGAGAAGCTGGCCAGGTCGGCGCCGAGCGCCTCCACGTCGACCGGCATGCGTCCGAGCGCCTGCGCGCAGTCGACGTGGAGCAACGCTCCCCGCACATGCACGAGTTCGGCGATCGCGGCGATGTCCTGAACCACGCCGATCTCGTTGTTGGCGAGCATCACCGAGACCAGAAACGTGTCGGGCCGGAGTGCCGCCGCGAGATCCTCGAGCCGGATCCGCCCCGTCACGCCGGCAGACGACTGCGGCTCGACCGGCAGCCGCGTCACGGCGACGCCGCGCCGCTCCAGGTGATCGACGGGATCGAGCACCGCGTCGTGCTCGGTCGCCACGGTGACGAGGTGGCCGCCGCCATCTCCGCTTTTCCTCAGCGTGTTCCAGCGGCGTGCCGAACCCAGGATCGCGAGATTGTTGGCCTCGGTGGCGCCGGACGTGAACACGATCTCGGCGGCAGTGCCGCCGATCGCGGCCGCGAGCGTCTCGCGGGCGGCATCGACGGCCGCGCGGGCCTCGCGGCCCATCTCGTGCGTCACGCTGCCGGCGTTGCCGTAGTGGTCGGTGAGCCACGGCAGCATCGCCTCGAGCACCCGCGGGTCGAGCCGCGTGGTGGCGTGATTGTCGAGGTAGATCGGCGTGGAGTGAGGTGACTGCATGGCCATGATTCCAGAATACCCTGGAGGCACTGGCCGCGGCCTCGCTCGCTACGCCACCGCGCCCGCAGCGATCGCGTCGAGGGCGATCTGCGACCAGGTCTCGAACCGCTCCCGGTCGGCTAGCAGCTTCTCCAGCGTGTCGAACCCGCACTCCACGAGCTCGCTCTCGCGCGATGCGACCTCTGGTCGCTCCAGTTCCAGGACGTGCACGATACCGAGATGCACGCTGCCCACCGGCGTGGCGTCGTCGTTGATGAGGCCGACGCACCGCGACGTCCACGCCCCACCGATCGCCACCTCCTCGTCGAGCTCCCGCCGCATGCCCGACTCGTACGACACGTCGTCGCCGTGCTTGCCGTCGGTGCTGGCGATGTGGCCACCGATGCCGACCGACCGCTTGGCCCGGAGGCGAGCCTCGCTCTGGCCGCCGCCGCGAGTGTAGGAGAAGTACCGGGGCGTGCCGTCCTCCGCCCGCCAGGAGAGCACGCAGTAGGGAATGAGCTGCTTGAACGACGGATCCTCCTCGACGCTCGCCCGCGGCCGCCACGACGTGTGCCGTGGATCGAGCAGCAGCGGGAGGTAGGCGGCGGTGTCGCCGCAAAAGCCTTGGAAGATCCCCGCCCGCTCCAGGAGCGAACGCGGCACGACGAGAACATCTTCCTGGGGGATCGGGCTCATGACTGTCCTCCTGGAAACGGCGAACGCCGAGGGCAAAAAGCCGGGCGCTGCGTGCCGGCCCGCGGTAGGCCGGACAGCATAGCGAAAGCCGGACGACGCGCCAGCGTGACACGTGAACGGGCTCGTCGTTCGCGATGAACCTCCGCCCGCCGCCTACTGCAGCAGCATCGCGTCGCCGTAGCTCAGAAATCGGTACCGCTCGCGGATCGCCTCGTCGTACGCCCGCGCGATCAGCCCGCGGCCCGCGAACGTGCTCACGAGCACCATCAGCGTCGTCCGCGGCATGTGGAAGTTGGTCAGCAGGCAATCGACGACGCGAACTTCGTAGCCGGGCCGGATGAAAAGGTCGGTCGGCCCGCTCCAGGCGGCGAGCTCGCCCGAGCGGGCGGCCGATTCGAGCGTGCGGGCGGCCGTGGTGCCCACCGCGACGACCCGGCCGCCCCGCGCCCGCGCGGCTGCCACGGCCGCCACCGTCTCCGGCGGGCAGACGCACCACTCGGTGTGCATGACGTGGTCGTCGAGCCGGTCGGCCGTGATCGGCCGGAACGTGCCCAGGCCCACGTGCAGCGTCACGCGCGCGCGGCTGATGCCGCGGGCTGCGAGCCGAGCGAGCAGCTCGTCGGTGAAGTGGAGCCCGGCCGTCGGCGCCGCGGCCGAGCCGCTCTCCCGCGCGTAGACGGTCTGATATCGCTCGCGATCCCCCGCCGCCTCGACGCCGCCGCGGATGTAGCCCGGCAGCGGCACGTGCCCCACTCGGTCGAGGATCGTCTCCGGCGGCGCGACGACGTCGGGCTCGGCGAGCCACGCGCCGCCGGCAGCACGGCCGACGAGCGTGAGCGCGACCCCACCGCCGCCGTCGCGCGATTCCAGCAGCACGCGTTCGCCGACGGCGGGGCTGCCACGGGTGCTCGCGAGGAGCTGCCAGGCGCCGGTGGCCTCGTCGATCCGGAGGAACAATCCCTCCCAGCGGCCGCCGGTCTTTTCGCGGCGGCCGACGAGGCGGGCCGGCACGACGCGGCTGTCGTTGACGACGACGAGGTCGCCCGGCCGGAGGATGTCGGGAAGGTCGCGGACGTGGCGGTGCGCCAGCCCGCCGGTCGCCCGATCGACCACGAGCAGGCGGGCGGCCGCGCGGTCGGCCAACGGCTCCTGTGCGATGAGATCGGGCGGCAGGGAATAGTCGTAGAGATCTGCTTCGGACATGCGTGGCATCGTATCGGGCCGGCGCCGGCCCTGCCTGCGGCGCCGGCTGCCGGGCTGGTAGAGTGAGTGGAATGTCCTCCAGCATCCACACGAGCGTCCTTCCCGCCGAGGTGATGTCGTTTCTCGCCGTGACGCCGGGCATGCGGCTGGTCGACGGCACGCTCGGCGGCGGCGGCCACACCCGGCTCCTGGCTGAGGCCGTTGGTCCCGACGGCCTCGTGATCGCGATCGACCGCGATCCGCAGGCGATCGAGCGGGCCGCCCGCGAGCTCGCCGGCCTGCCGGTGCGGTTCGCGCAGGCCAACTACTGCAACCTCCCCGAGGTGCTCGACGCGCTCTCCATCGACACGGTCGACGGCGTCCTGCTCGACGTCGGTCTCTCGAGCGACCAGCTCGCGGACGCATCTCGGGGCTTCTCGTTCGATTCCGACGGCCCGCTCGACCTGCGGTTCGACCCGACCGAGGGCGAGCCGGCCTGGAAGCTGGTCAACCGCATGAAGCCCGACAACCTCGCCGACATCATCTTCGAGTATGGCGAGGAGCGACACAGCCGGAGGATCGCGCGGCGGATCGCGGCGGTGCGGGAGAAGCAGCCGATCCGCTCGGCCCGCGAGTTCGCCGCCGTCGTGCGGTCGGCGGTCCCGCGGCAGACACCTCCGCAGCGGATCGATCCCGCGACCCGCACCTTCCAGGCACTGAGGATCGCGGTCAACCAGGAGCTCAAGAGCCTGCGGATCGCCCTGGAGCGAATTCCCGCGCGGCTGTCCGCTGGCGGCCGGCTGGTGGTGATCTCCTTCCACTCGCTGGAGGACCGGCTCGTCAAGCAGGCGTTTCGCAGCCCGCAGGTCTGGGAGTGCCTGACGCGTTCGCCGGTCGAGGCCTCGGAGGACGAGGTCCGGCGCAATCCGCGGAGCCGGTCGGCGAAGCTGCGGGCCGCCCGCACCGTCGTCTCACCAGCCGCCGGCTGACGGACGCCGCAGGGAATCGTGCGGCGAGCCGACGGCCCACCGCGATCGGCGACGCCGTGGCCGTGTCCGCCGTCTTCACCGCGGCACCGCGAGCCTCGGCCAGGCAGCCTCGAGCCGTTCCCGCGACGGGATCTCCAGCCGCGTTCCCGGCGCGAGCGTGACCCGCGGGTCCACCACGCGATTCCAGGCATAGAGCGCCCGGTAGAGCCGACCGTCCCCGTAGGCTCTCTCCGCCAGATCCCACCACGAATCTCCCGCCGCCGTCACGTAGCTCGGGGACGCCGTCTCGGGGAAGGCCACGGGAACGTCGGCCATAGCCGGCGCCCCCGCCGGCTCGATGGCCTGCCGGCCGGCTGCAGCCGGCGTGACGTCGGGCGGAATGTCGGAAGCCGGCGGCGCGAACACCGACGCGGGCGGAGTCCGCCCCGCAGCTGCGGCATGCTCGGCGGCAGGTGGCTGCTCGGACTGCCGCTCGGCGCCAGGGGACGGCTGCTCGAACGACGTGGCGGTGACGAACGGGTCGCGACGCGGCGGCATGTCCGCGACCTCGCGGTCGAACGCGGCCGCCTGGGCGACGTCGTTGCCAGGCACGACGTCTCCCGAGTCGAGACGGCGATCTCCCGGAAACGTGGCAGACGGAACCGTGGCGGACTGCGGCGACAGCGTCGGCGGTGCGACGAGCTCATGCGGCTCCGCCGCCGCCATGTCGACGTGGACGTCGGGGCCGGCCCCAGTGGGCGGCCGCGCGACGAGCAGCTTCATCGACAGCACGCCCACGAACACGCCGGCCAGGGTGGCGAGCAGCGCGAGCAGGAGCTTGGTTTCACGTCCCATGGATGGCCGCACGACGGGAGTGCGTCGTGGGATTGTCGCGAACCGGCCCGCCGGCGGCGGCGCCGCCGGACGTCTTCACTTCGTGCCGAACTTGTAGGCGGCGTTTCGCGGATCGAAGTCGGCGTCGGTGAAGCCCTGGTTGATCTTCACGTTCATGTAGGTGTACTCCTCGAGGAGCACCGGCTGCCCGCCCGCCTCCTGCGGCCAGTCGTAGGCCTCGTAGCGGATCGGGATCGTCAGCTCGTCGTCGATGAAGACGCGGGCCAGATGGAAGCGGAAGTTGCGGCGGGGAACCGGATGCATCACCTGCACGCAGGTGCAGATGCGTCCGTTCACCTTGGCGTTGGGATAGAAGTTGACCTCGCACTCGCCGAACTGCTTGTCGTGCTCCGCCACCTCGACGAGCCGCTTGGCCAGGTTCTCCACGCCGATCTCCGTGACCGGATAGCGGTTGCCCTGCATCGCGAGCATGCTCTGCGGCTTGAGCGACACCGTACCCACCATCGCGCGCACGCCGCTGCCGGCATGGGCCAGCATGTTCCCGTCGTTGAGGCCGTTGACGTAGATCACCTCCTGCCCCTTCACGGCGTCCGGGCCGAGGAAGTACAGGTAGACGCTGAACGGCTGCTGCCGGATCTTCGCGAACATGTACTCGTGCTCGCCGAGCTTGCCGTCGATCCGCTCGCGCTTCACGACGGTGGCCGAGTAGTCCTTGATGTTGGCACCGATCTTCGTCAGCCCCTGCTGTGCGAGGTCGAGTGCGGGCTGGAGGGGGTGCGTGCCGGTGGCCGCGGCCGCCACGCCGGTCGCCACGTCGCGGACCGGCAGGCCGCCGTTGGGGATGAGGCCCGGGGTCTGCTGGGCGGAGGGAGCGGCCTCCGGCTGCTGTGCCCGGGCGGGGCTCGCCGCGCCGAACGCGAGGGCGACCGCGGCGGCGATCACGCCGCTCCGCAACGGTGAGAACACGCCGACCAGGCTCGCCATGACGACCTCCATGACCATGTCAGGCATCCGCGACGGCGGCCGTACATTGGACCGAACGCGTCGAGACCCTGCTGGAAGGGCGGGAGTGTAGCGACCGCGACGGAGCTCGGCCATGCCATTTCCCGGCGTTTTCGGCCGGTCCAAGCGGCTGCCTTGCCGTTCTTCCGACAGCCAACCATGCTCCACCGGGGTGCCGTGAACCGTCTCCGTGCATCGCGGCGGGCCGCCCAGGCTGCCGATACGCCCCTTTCCCTGTCCCTCCTCTGTCCCTCCCCTGCCCCTCCCCTGCCGGTCAGGCCCACCCCGCATGGCCCTCGTCGAACGCGTTCCCGCCCCCGACGATCTGGTCGTCGGCCGCATCGAATCGGCGCCGTTCGCGGAGAACACGTACGTCTTCCATCGTCCCGGCCGATCCGAGTGCCTGGTGGTAGACCCGGGTTTCGAACCCGGAGCCGTCGTCGCCTGGATCGAAGAGCACGGCCTCGCCCCCGCCGCCATCCTGCTGACGCACGGGCACTCCGACCACATCGCCGGCAACGCCGCGCTGCGCGGCCGCTGGCCCGAACTCCCGATCCTCATCGGCCGGGACGACGCGGCGAAGCTCACCGACCCCGCCGGCAACCTCTCCGGTGCGTTCGGCCTGTCGATGGTGAGCCCGCCGGCCGACCGGCTGCTCGACGAGGGGGAGCAGGTCTCGCTGGCGGGCATGACGCTGCACGTGACGACGATCCCCGGCCACTCCCGGGGCCACGTCGTGTTCCGGGTCGAGGGGTGCACACCCTCCGTGGTGTTCGGCGGCGATGTTCTCTTTCGCGGGAGCATCGGCAGGACCGACTTTCCCGACGGCGACTTCGCGGCGCTCGCCGCCGGGATCCGGCGCGGCCTCTACTCGCTCCCCGACGACACGATCGTGTTTCCCGGCCACGGCGAGCCGACCACGGTGGGCCACGAGCGCCGGCACAACCCGTTCGTCTCCGATGAAGGATCCGCCGGCTGACGCCCCGGCGCCGATTGACCCGGCCGGGCCCGCCCCCGGAAGATGATTGCCGATGCTCTCCCCCGCCGACCTCTCCGCCTCTCCGACGACCACCGCCCCGGCCGACCGCGCTGCGGCCCGGTCTGCGCTGTGCCGCGCGGCCGGTCTGGGCCTGGCGGCGCTGGCGCGGCTCCTGTCCGGATCGAGCGTCCGCTGGATCGCCAGCCAGCCCGACACCTGCCAGCGTGTCTATTTCGCCAACCACACGAGCCACCTCGACGCGTTGGTCGTCTGGGCGTCGCTGCCGCAGCCGGTGCGTGAGCTCACCCGCCCGGTCGCCGCCAAGGACTACTGGTCGCGCGGGTTCGTGCGCCGCTGGCTGGCGGAGGAGGTCTTCGATGCGATCCTCATCGACCGCACAGACATCAAGGTGCACCAGAGCCCGGTCGACCTCATGCTCCGGGAGGCGGGCTCGACCCATTCGCTCATCGTGTTCCCGGAGGGGAGCCGCAGCGTCGACGGCGAGGTGGGCGAGTTCAAGAGCGGCCTCTACTACCTCGCGAAGAAGCGGCCCGATATCGAACTCGTGCCGGTGCACATCGACAACCTCAATCGCGTGCTCCCGCGCGGCGAGTTCCTGCCCGTCCCGATGCTCTCATGCATCAGCTTCGGCCCGCCCCTGTGGCTGGAACGCGGCGAGGCGAAACTCGACTTCCTCTCCAGGGCGCGCCGGGCCGTGCTGGCGCTGAAGGAATAGCGCAGGACTCCATGAGCGACATCCGCACCGTCGCCCTGATCACCGGCGTGCTCGCGCTGCTCACCGCGGCCACCGCCGTCGGGCAGTTCCTCAAGCGCCACCCCGACCGAGGCCTCGACCCGGCGGCCGTCCGCACGTTCAACCTCCGCATCCGTGGCTGGTGGATCCTCTGCACCGTGCTGGCGGCCGCCTTCTGGCTCGGCACGACCGCCACGGTCGTGCTGTTCGGGCTCGTGTCGTTCTGGGCGCTCCGCGAATTCATCACGCTCACGCCGACCCGGAAGGGGGACCATCGCGCCCTCTTCTGGGTGTTCTTCGCGTTCACGCCGCTGCACTACGTGCTGGTGGGCCTCGACCGCTACGACATCTTCAGCGTGTTCCTGCCGGTCTACGCCACACTCTTCGTCCTGGCGCGGGTGGCCTTCGCCGGCGACTACAAGCGCTTCTTGGAACGCACCGCGAAGATCCAGGCCGGCCTCGTCGTCTGCGTCTACTGCCTGTCGTTCGCACCGGCGCTTTTGCACCTGCCGATCGAGTCTCCCGCCGGTGGCCGCGGCGCGAACTTCCGGCTGCTGTTCTTCCTGATCCTGCTCGTGCAGTTCGCGGACTGCATGCAGTACCTCTGGAGCCGGATGCTCGGCCGTCGTCTCGTGGCCGCCGCCGTGAGTTCCAACCGCACCTGGGAGGGACTGCTCGGCAGCGCCACCAGCACGGCCCTGCTGGCGGCGGCGCTGTGGTGGGCGGCGCCCCCGTTCCAGCCGTGGCAGGCGGCGTTGGCCGGCCTGGTGGTGGCCACGATGGGCTTCGCCGGAGGCATGACCATGTCGGCGATCAAGCGCGACCGCGGCGTGAAGGACTACGGCACGCTCGTCGTCGGGCACGGCGGCGTGCTCGACCGGATCGATTCGATCTGCTTCGCGGCGCCCGTCTTCTACCACATCACGCTGCTGATCACCGACGGCGGGCTGTGAAGCCGGCCCGGCGGCACGGGATCAGCGGGCCTGCTGGCCGTCGGCGGGCTCGGCAGCCCGGCGGGCCTGCAACGCGTAGATCGACCGCCTGCCCGACGTGACGGCCAAGGCCGTCGGCTCCGGCGGCTGCGGCGGCACCGACTGGTCCGGGCTCTGGCCGCGGGGCGTCCGTGTCCAGTCGGCGGGCCGCGGTTGTGCGACAGCGACCGCAACTGCGGCCGGCGGCGCCGGGCAGCCCTGCTTCACCCAGTCGAGCCACTGGTGCTGCAGCTGCGCCACGCCCCCAACGCCGTAATGCTTCGACAGCGCGCCCGACCAGTCATCGCTGGCCAGTCCGGCGCCGACGAACGCCACGTACTTGTGCCGACCGCCGCGCTCGATGAGGTAGCGGGCCAGCGAATAGCCCTGCGAGTAGAGAGGCAGCACGTCGGCCGGGTACTCGCGCATGGCGAACATCTGCGGAAAGGCGATGCCACGGCCGGTGGTGAGGAATTCGATGAGCAGCCGGTGCTGCCTAGCCCGCTCGACGGGATGCTCCACCGTCGTGCACGCCCCCTCGTCGGCCCAGCGCGGCAGCGGCCGCCGGAAGTGGCTGGCGAAGATCGTGTGCGTGATCTCGTGCGGCAGGACCGAGTCGAGGATCCGCTGCTCGCTCCCCTGGATGGTCATCGTCCAGTTGAAGACCTCGCCGTTGTCGAAGACGAAGCTCGTCGCGCCCCCGGCGCCGAGGTGCGGGGCGACCTGAGCGTGGATCGGGCACGGCCTGCTCCAGCGGGGCAGCGTACCGCCCGTCCATTCGATCGCCAGATCGTGCCGGTACTGCTCGGCGGCATCGCCGATCCTGCGGGCCAGGGCGGCCGTCGGGGCCTCCACCACGAAATTCGCGGTGCGATGGCTCGCCGCCAGCGCGGGCGACGAGAGCCACGCGCCGACGATCGCCAGAAGCACCACGCCGCCACGATCGAGGCGGCCCGGGGTCCGCCCACCGACACTGTGTCCGACCTGCATCACTCGAAGCCTCCTTGCGACCGACCAGCGATCCCTGACCGACACCGGCGGCGCAAGACGCCGACAGCAGCCCGCGCACGGCGAATTCCCCCGGAAGGCCGCGCTGCCGGGCCATCTGCGGCCCGTGAGCGGGGCGGACACTAGCGGGCGCCGTGGCCGGGGAGCCAGACCGCTTTTCCGCTTGCCTGCATCACCCGGATTCGCGCGCCGCCTCGATCAGGGGGCCACATCGGCGGGCAGGATCCGCGTCGTCATCTCGCCGGCCACGGACCGTGGCACGACGGCAGGTCGCCGGGGCCGCGGCCAATGCCGCATCGCCACAGCCGTCGCCGCCGCCAGCAGGAGCGCTGCACCGGGCCAGGCCGGCGCGAGCCAGACGATCCACGCCAGCCCCGCGGCGGCGGCGGTCCACGGCCACGCGGCGGCCGGCGACAGCATCCATGCCGGCCACCCGCGTCGCGTGAGGATCCACGCCGCCCCGCAGCCGGCCAGGAGCGAGAGCGTGGCCAGCGCCCTGCCGCCGGCGGTGGCGTCGGGCCGGCGCACCGCGCGCATCGTGAGCCGGCCATTCTCCCCCTCGATCATCACGGGCTCCATCCGCGGACCATCGGTCGCGGGGGACGCCGCCGCGAGAAACGATGTCGGATCGCCGCCGACCGGCTTTCCGGCGCGTCGCGACTCGAAAAACCGGCTCAGCCGCTCCCGGTCCGATCCCGGGGCGCGGGCGATCGCCTGCTCGAAGTCCGGCTCGAGACGGGCCACGGCCTCGTGTCGCACGCGCTGCAGGCGGTCCGCGGCGACGATCCGCGCCGGCTCCTGCACCCGCAGGGCGATCCATTCGGGCACCTGCACGGTCCAGATCACCTGCCGGCAGGGCGCGCCCACGATCTCGGGAGGCGGCAGCGCGAACGGCTCGCCGTCGACCAGCCTGCGACCGAGATCGCCGACGAACAGGGCGACAACGAACCTGGGCCATCCCGGGTCGAGCAGTCGGAACTCCCACACGTTGTCGGACTGCGGCACGACCGGCGTGAACGCATCCACGGGACGACCGTCGACTGACACGTCGAACAAGCGCCACGCGGGAGGAAGCCGGAGTCGCACCGTCCGCTCCGCCGCCACCATCTCGAAGCAGGCCACTCCCCACACGCGTCCCCGCTCGTCGGCTGCCAGACGGATGTCGGCGAGTTCGACGCGATCGGACCGCGGCGTGGTTGCGGCCGTCGCGATATCCGCCGCGGCGGGCCGCGTGTCGGGCTCCACGTCGGTCCGCCGCGGTCCGTCGGGCGCGGCGCCGAGCGAGAAGTCGGGCAGCGTTCCGCTCGCAGGCCCGTCGAACCGTCCGGCGGAGCGTCCCTCTGCCTCCTCCGCGGCCGGCGCACGGCCGCCGTCCGCCGCCGGGAATCGCGCCACGCGGCCGTCTTCGACCCGCCAATCGACCAGCATCCGCGATTCCGCCGCGAGGACCGCCCACATACCAGGAAACGGCCCGGCGACCGGGCGGCCCGGAATGCGGGCGTCCACCTCGAGGCGAAATCGGCCGGCCCGGGGCCGTTGCACCACGATCGCGCCGGCCTTGTCCGCGGTGCGGCTCCAGTGCACGTCGATCGCGCCCCGCTCGGCCATGTCGGGCTGCAGCGCGTCGTCCTCGGCAAGCGTGACGCGATCGACGATGCACCCGGCCGGCAGTTCCAGGGGGATCGTCACGAGCGCCGTCGAACTCGCGTCGATCCTGGCGTCGAGATGGAGCCGCACGGCCTCGGCCCCGAAGACGACGGCGAGACGCTGCGATCCGCGCACGCTCTGCCGGCGGCGTTCCACCCACAGCCGCGCCCGCGCGCGGGCCGCGACGGGGACGGTCTGCGGTGCGACGGCAGCCGCCGACGGCTGCGGCCGCGGCTGGTTCACCTCCTCCCGCCACGCGCGGATCTCGAACGAGGGCTCGCTCTCGGGAATGGAGGCGACCGCGAGCCCCGCGGGAAGGTCGACCCGCACGACCAGGCTGGGGTTCGCCGAAAAACGCACCGTCCGCGCGTCCGCACCTGCCTGCTCGAGCCACACGGCGGGCACGTCGAAGGCACCCACCGGATCGTCGAGACGCAGGCGGAACGGCATCTCGAACCGCATGCGTCCCCGATCGGGAGACCTGCGCTCCACCAGGAAGCGACCGGCGCCGAGGGGCCGGAAGAGAACGCCGTCCCTCGTCTCCAACGCCCCGGGGTCTCTGTCCGACGACTCCTCGAGTTCGAGTCCCGGATCGGCGACGACCACGACCGACCGCACGATGGCGTCGTCGGAATCCACGTCGAACGTCGCCACGAGCCGGCAGGAGTCGAGATTCCACGTGACGTCGTTGCGGCTGACCACCGCCCTCGGCTGTGCGGCGAATCCCACGCCCGGTACCAGCGACCGCACAAGCCGCACCTGTGACGATCGCGACACGTCGAACGCCACGGCTCCGTCCGTCTCGACGGCGGATGCCGCGACGAAGGCGTCGCGGTGCGTCAGCCGCTCGCACACGAGCGCGACCCTGGCGCCGGGAACGCCGCCGTCCAGCCGCAGGGTCGCCGTCGGACTCGCGACGATCGCGATCGTCGCGGTCTCCGTCTCGCCGCGTCGCTGAACCGCCGGCTCGACGTCCACCTCGACGAGGTGCCTGCCCGCCCGCGGCACGGAGACCCGCAGCAGGCCGCCACCGGCGTCGAGCCGGCAGGTCGCCTCGCCGCCATCGATCGTGGCACGAGGCCCCGGGAACCGGCCACCGACCCCAGACTGATCGAGCACCAGGGTCGCGCCGGCATCGGCGTCGACGTCGACCGCGAGACGCCATGTGCCCCAGCCGCCGTCGCCCTCGGCGGCACGGGCGACGATCCTCGCCGCCAGCACGCGCACCGGCGCGATCGCGCCGGCATCCTCGGCCCGCACGATCGCGCGAAACAGTTCCTCGGGCACGAGTGCCAGCGGCTCACGCGCCGTGGCCGATCCCCTTCCGTCGGCCTCCGTGATGAAGACCCGCAGCGGCTCCGGCCGCGGCGGCGGCTCGACGGCAGCGGCCGTGATCGCCGCGGCGTCGTCATCCAGCGCGACGTCATTGAGCGCGCCGTCATCCTGCGCGACGGCGGTGGCCGAGACGCCCAGCACGATCACGACGGCGGCACACGCCGCCGCGACCGACGCCCGGCCCGTGCCGGCGCGGGACACCGTCGTGAGGACGCCCGCTCCGACCGCCGCCCACCATGCGGCCCGCGCCACGACGTCGAAGGGCGGTGCGCACCAGAGTGCCGCCACGCCGGTCAGCAGGCAGATCAGCAGGACCGGCCAGGAGCCGATGCGGGCGGCCAGGATCGCGCCACACCCCGCCGCCAGGCCGGCGAGGACGGCGATGACAGCCAGTACCTGACTGCGGACCACGACGACGCCGGCAGCGGCGGTTCCGCCGCCCGACGGCACGAGGAGATGTTCGCAGAAGCCCTGGAGCGGCACGCCGCGGGCCGGACCGTCCGGTTCGACGGCGGCCGTGCGCACGCGGGCGGCGAACAGGCGATCCGCCCAGCCAGACGTCGACCCGGGGTCGCCGACCATGCGGCTTCCAACGCGCACCAGCGCGACCTCGATGCCCGGCGGCAGGGCCAGTCGCCATTCGCGCTGCAGCACGGGCACGTCGATCCCGATCGCCGCCGGCTCGACGCTCCAGCATGCCGGCCCGCGCCCCCATGCCCCGCTGCCGACCGCGCGCACGACCGCGCCGAGACCGCCCTCGAGGCCGCCGTCGGCGGGCGGCTCGGCCACCGAACGCACGAGCACGCTCACGAATCGCCGCGCCGCTGGAAGCTCGATCCGCACGTCGCCGCCCACGGCGGGGCGGTCACCGAGCGGCACTCGCACCCCGTCCAGCAGGATGCCGTGCACGCGACGGCCGGCCGGAAGGCTCAGCGACACGGCGGGGCGGCCCTGGTTCTCCACGTCGATCCGCGTCTCGTATTCGGTCGCCCCCGAGGCGTGGCACCACGACGTCGTGGCCTCCCGCCATGCCCAGGCCCGGGCATCGCCGCCGGGCAGGAGTTCCGCGGCCGGCTCGTCGCCGTCATCGCCCTCCGCGTCGGGGCCGTAGGAAAACTCGCCGAGCGTCGCCATCCCCGTCTCCCCGACGGCGGCCTCCGGAGCCACCTCCGCGAGCCTGCGGTTGACGAGCCGCGACCGTGACCGGCCGACGTCCCGCACGACCACGTGCCCCACCGCCGTCGTCGCGTTCTCGACCCATGCCATGGGGAGCGGCTGCGCGCGGGTGAAGGGCACGGTGCGGGCGCCGCGGATCGCCACCGCTCCCCGGGCGGCCGGGACGAGCTCCACCAACCAGCGCTCGCCGCTCGTCCCGGGGCGGCCGTCGCCCGCCTCGAGCCTGCGGGCGGACACCGCGCCGGTGGCCGGCGGCAGCAGCGACCAGGCCAGCGGCACTTCCAGCGGCTGAGAGAACTGCACGACGAAGGCGTCGAGATCGGAGCCGACAGGCTGGCATTCGAACGTGAAGGACTCGGTCAGCCTGTCGTCGCGGACGGTGAGCCGCACCTGCGTGCGCACGTCGAGCGGCGGCCGACGGCGCACGAGCCGCGCCACCCGCGACTCCGCGCGGTGCCCGCCCCGGATGCGGGCGCGGACGGCCCCCTCCTCCGCGAGCGCTGCACATCGGCCCTCGAGCGGCAGCGGCGGCTGGTCGTCGCCGTCGAATTCGACCGTCATGTCGGGGCTGGTCCGCACTTCCACCAGCGCGAACTGCGCCGATTCCCCCTCGACGCGCACCATATCGAGCTCCGTCGTGGGAAAGCTCTGCCCCAACGCGGTGCCGCCGCGATGGCCGGTGATCCGCAGCCCCAGGCTCCGGGCCGGCGTGGCCGCGGTGGTCAGCCCGATCCGCAGCACGTCGCCGCGGGCGTCCCGCTGCACCCGCCAGTCGAGCCCGCCGCGTGGCTCAGCGGCGTCCCGACGCCGCGTCGCGTCGCCACCCTCCGGCACGGCCGGGGTCGCCACCTCCACGGAATCGATGAACCAGCCCGCCGCGATCCGTGCCGTCAGATCGAAGGCCTCTCCGCGAAGCACGCGGACGTCGCAGGCGGCACGGCCCACGACCACACCCGGCGACAGATCGACCGCGGTCACCCTCGCCACGTCGAGGACCGCGACGCGTGGAGCCAGCGCCAGCGTGACCGTCGCCTGCGGCGACTGTTCCTCCACGAACACGCGGGCCGGCTGCACGCCGTCCGGCACGACGGCCGACTCCTCGGCTTCCGCACGCTCTGCCGCACCCCCGGTCGGACGAGCCCGCGCCAGCGGCCAGCGGGCCGCGGCCTCGGGCGGCACCGTCACGCCGTTCTCCAGGTCGATCGATGCGATCGCGAACTCCGTTGCGACGCTGATTTCGATGCCACCGCCGATCCAGACCGCGTCATCGACACGCACCAGCGGCAGACGGCCTCCCTGCGGCCCCAGCGGCGCGACGGCCGACACAACGAGCGGCTCACGTCCGCCGACGCTGCCGCCGGGCAGGTCGATGACGATCCCCCGGCCGTCCCCTTCGACCCGCCAGGACACGTCGTCCAGCGGCGCGCCGTTGGCCTCCTCGCCGACGCAGACCCGCGTCACGATGGTCGCGGAGTCCGTGCGGAGCCGGACCGGAACCGGCAGCCATGCCGCCGCCGGCCGCACCGCGACCGTGACCCGCGCCTCGCGTCCACGGACGGCCACGGATGTCCACGCTGTCAGCCGCTGCTCCCCGGCGTCGAGCGGCACGAGCAGGATGTCGATCGCCTTCCGCGGACCGACGTCGATCCGCCAGGCGACCGTCGTCGCCCCGTCGGAAGCAGGATCGTGGCCATCCACCGGCGCGGGAGCCGACCACGCACCCACGACGATCGGGCGCGTGCCACGCGGAACCCGCAGCACAACCGTCGACGAGAGTGCCGGAACCAGCGGCATCCGCAGCCGGCGCGCGTCGGCGCTCGGCTCCGCCGCACGGCGGAACGCGCACGTGTAGGTCCCCGGCTCCGGCGTCGCAATCGCCAGGCTGCCATCCGGGCGGCCGAACACCACGGCCTCGCCGACACCGGCTGCCGTCGCGGCCGTGCCACCGCGGATGTCGAGATCGCCGAGCGACATGTCCCGCGGCCCCCAGCCGCCGGCTGCGGTGGGGTGCGCCCCGCCGACGTCGAAGGAGACCGTGCCCGCCATCGTGCCGTCGGCGGCGCATGTGACGTCGTATCGGGCGACGTCGGCCACCCGCGCCAGCGCCGGACCGCGCGGCCCCACGTCGCGTGCTTCCGTCGTCAGCCGTGCGATGCCCTCCGCGAACTCGCGGGCCGACATCGGCACATATCGACCGGGGCCGAGTGGCACGTCCGAGAGCCGGTCGACCGGCACGTGCACCCGCCTGAATTCGAGTACGCGCGAGGCCGCAGGCGGGACGGGATTCTCGGCGGGAGTCGTCCGGGCCGCGAGTCCCATGACCACGACCGCCGCCAGCACCGCGCGGAGACACGACGACGTCGCCGGCCGGCCGCCGCGTGCTGCACGCGCGAGAGTCCGTGCGGGTGTCATGGCATGTTCCGTCCGACGACCGCCGTGGCCTCCGGCTCGCCACGGGCCACGGATGGGGCGATGATCAGCGACGGGTGAGACATGCCCCGTGCGATGGAGCTTGCCGATCCTGGCACACGGTCGGCAGCAGACCGCTGCGCGGCCCCGCCAAGCCAGGCTCGCAGCACGCCGGCCAGCGCGGCAAGCGCGGCGCCGGGGATGGCCGACTGCGCGACCAGCGGTGCGCTGTCGGGAACCAACGCCGCGGCGAGGCTGGCCAGGGCTGCGAGCCCGAGGATGACCGGCACCCGCCTCGCCCAGGCCTGGTACACGCCCAGCAGGCCGATCGCCAAGACGGGCCCCGACACGGCCGCCACCAAGAGCCACGTGGGCACCAGCCAGATCCGCGCGGGACCGGGCGGCCCGATTCCCGAATAGACGAATCGCCGTCCCACTCCCGGAGGATCCCCACGCAACCGGGGAGAGTCGATGGCGACGTCGCCAACGGCGGCGGCCAGCCAGGTCGCGAGCGTCCCACGGGGCACGACCGCCACCTGCTGGAACCCAAAGTCCGCCCACTCCCAACGCTGCTGGGAGGTCCACCGTCCGGAGCGGCGGATGGCGTGATCGTCGGGGTCGAGCAGCAGTTCCCAGTAGAACCGTCTCTGCACCGTGCCCGCGGCGAACGAGGGTGGCACCAGGGTGACGACGCCCGGCATCCGCGCCGCCGCGGCGAAGCCCCGGCCCGCAGCCGGCAGGCCGACGTCAGACACGATCTCCAGGAGCCAGGAGCCGGTCGTCTCCCGCTGCGGAAGGTCGACGACGATCCGCCCATCGGCCCGCAGGGCATCGGGCTGCCTGCGGCCGTCGAGCCACACCTCGACCTCTCCGGCCTCGGGCCCGCCGGTTCCCGGCGGCACGGCCGCGGCCGGCAGCGTGAGCGACAGCCGGTCGGCGGCGCTGGTGACTGCATACGCGTAGACGTCGCGACGTCGACCGGCGACGAGCAACGTCTGCAGCCACGCCGCCTCCACCTCCGTCTCGCCCTGCGGCACGCGCTGCCGTGCGGAGAGCGCGAGCGGCACCTCCCGCTGAGGACGGGCGGTCGTCCATGTCCGCCCCGACAGCCCAGCCGATCCCGGCCCGGCGACATCGCGTTTCCAGGACGTGCCGCGGACGTCCACCGACAGCGTCTCCGGGGCCGAGAGCGCGATCGACTGCCGGCCGACCCGCACGGCGACGGGCAGCGCGAGCGGCAGTTCCTCCGCCACCGTCGTCTCGGCAGGCACCGTCGGCGTCGGCAGTTCGTAGTGCACGGTCACCTCTCCGACGCCGAGAAGCGGCACCGCGAGCATCGCCCTGAGCAGCACGCGGTCCGCCGACGCGTCACCCGGCGGCGGATTGGCGGCCGCGGCGTCGTCGCGCGGCGACGGGCCGGACCGATCGACACCGGCGGCGTCCTCGATCGGGTTGAGCAACTGGCCGTTCTGCCGGATTTCGAGCGTGCCGGCCCGTGCCACCGCCTCCGCCACGTCGAACTCGATGAATTCCAGCGGCACGTGGGCGACGTCGAACCGGATCGTCTCGCGCACCAGCATGGCGGCGTGGTCGATGTCGGCCTGCACCGCCACGGTCGCATCGACCCGCCGGGGCAGGAAGCGGCGGGTCGCGGCGAAGGCGCCTTCGCCGCCGTCGAGCCGGTAGGCCAGCGTCGTGCGCTCGGCGTCCGCTCGCATCGCCGTGGGTGCGACGTGGCGGACGAGCCCCTCGATCGCCTCGGCGTCGGGCAGCAGTTCGATGTCGCTTTGCGATCCGATGACGATCGACGCCGGCCCGACGAGGTCCGCTTGGGGGGCCGGAATCCGCCACGCGACCCGATCGACGCCGGGCTCGAGCCTCTTCCCGCCCCGAATCTCCACCACCGCGTCGCCGGACAGCGGCTGGACGAACGGAATCACGAGCCTGCCCCCCTCGCTGGAGACGGCCGCCACGTCCACGACGCTGCTCGGCCCCACCTCGTCCACCTCGTAGTCGCCGAGCAGGACGACGATCCGCGACGCCGGCGCGCCCCGGACCGACACCCGCAGCCTGGCGTCGAGCGACACCCGCGCCGCGGCGACGTCGTACCGGTACTCGGGCTCGATCACCAGGCGGCTGCCCCGGGGCCGCACCCGCAGCGGCAGTCGTGCCGGCTGCACGTCGAAGGCGAAGGCCGCGACGAAGCCGGGCGCCCGCCCCGCGTCGGCAGGATCGATCCGGCGGAAGCCGCCGGTGTCGTCCCACTCGACCTGCCAATCGCCGTCCACGACGAGGCTCGTCCGGCCCCACTGCCGCCAGAGGGGAATGCCCTCGACGGCGAAGCCCAGCGGGTCGAACACCTCGCGACCGGTCGGGTCGATGGGCCGCTCAGTCTCGAGTTCGCACACGCACCGTCCATCGGCGGCGCGATCCACCCGCACCACCGCCACGGACCGCCCCTCCCCCTCCTCCATCCGCACCAGCGCCGCTGGTGCGCGGACGCTTCGCAATGCGGACCGCGGTGGCAGCGTCACGCGAATCGTGTCGGTGCCGGCTGGCATGCTGTCGAGCCGCAGGCGGGCCTCGGTGACGGCCACCCGGCCGTCGATTCGCACGATCGAATCGACGACCGACTGCGGCACCGCCGTGGCTGCGGGCCGCTCGGCCGGATCCGACGCGCCCGGCGGCGCCGTGCCGTCGCCCACGCGGATCCGCGTCCGTCCCGAGAGTCCCACGATGGTGACGACGCTCCCCGCCCCCGACGACGCCGGTGCGATCTGCGCCGGCAGCGATGCGGGCCGGACGGAGACGGCCGGTTCGACGCGCGACGACGTGAGTTCCACCAGCGAGGCCGTGGCCCGCGGAATGTCGAGCGCCAGCGTCTCGTGCGTCGGCGACGCGTCGACGGGGATCGTGCCCTCAAGCCGCACCAGGTGCGACGCATCCGTCTCGGATCCACCGGCGGGAGTGGACAGCCAGAGCACGTAGCCGGGAGCCGTCGGATCATCCTCCTGCCCGGGCCCGCCCCCTGCGGGCGACACGAGCATGCGTCCGGGCCCTTCGTGGGCCGGTGCCGCCGTCACCAGGAGGCCGTCGAGACCGATCGGCAGGCTGACCCATCCGGGCCGCGCCTGCCGGACGAGGAGTTCGACCGCCACGCGACAGGTGGCGGCCGCGGCGGGGGGCTCGGTCGCGAGCATGCCGCGGAGCGTCACCCTCTCCAGCACGGCCGCGGGAGCATCGGGCAGGCCGGGAAGCCCCTCGCGGAGACGGAGCAGATCGATGAAATCGCGGTACCGGAAGCCGGGCACGGGCACGAGCCGGCCCGCGTCATCCTGCATGTAATAGATCTCGGGCGCCGACTCGCGAACTCCCGGCGTGGCTGGGGCCGGCTCCTCCGCGCGGCCGCCGGGGCAGCAGGCCGCCAGGGCCGCAAGGCAGATCGCCCACAGCACCGTCATCGCAGGGCATTTCGAGGATCGATTCGACATCGGGCCAGCGGACTCCCGGACCCCTTCCCCGGATCCGGGCGCGACGGATCAGGGGCGGGAAACCTGGCAAGAAATGCGGATGGCGCAACGGCGCCTGCCGTCCACCATCAATTTACCCCGCAGCCTACCCGCGGGGCGGGCTTCCCGTCGCGAACCGTCGCGGAACAGCCTTCGCAGGCCGCCCGACCGGCATGACCGGCATTACAGGCGCGATCGGAAGAGACACGTCCCCGCGGCCGGGCCGCCGGCGGTCAGGCTGCAAGCCGAGTGGCTCAGCCGGACGCGACCAGCACGGACGAGAGTTCGGCCAGCACCTGCGGCGTGCACGTGGCGATGAACGCCGGATCGTCGAGCGGGATCGCAGCCGTCGGGGACGAGGCGATGCGTCCCCGGGCGAAACCGACCACGCTGCCGCCGGCCTCGCGCACCAGCAGCATGCCCGCGGCCATGTCCCAGCAGGCGATCCGTCGCACCCAGAAGCCGTCGAGCCGCCCGCAGGCGAGCCAGGCGAGATTCAGCGCCGTCGATCCGCTCCGCCGGATCGAGTGCACTCGCGGCAGCACGGCCAGGAAGTCGGCGATCGGCGGTGAATCGGCCTCGACGTGCGGCGGGAAGCTGATCGCCACGAGCGAGTCGGCGAGGCTCGCGGTGCCGGCGACCGCGATCGGGCGTCCGTTGAGCCTCGCCCCGCCGCCGCGCTGCGCGGTGAAGCACTCGTCCCGGAGGGGGTCGTGGACGGCTCCCACGAGAATCTCGTCGCCGAACGCCAGCGCCACCGACACGCACCACGCCGGAAAGCCGTGCACGTAGTTGCTGGTCCCGTCGAGAGGATCGACCACCCAGCGATACCGTGGCGGCCCGGCGGCCGACCGGCCGGCCAGCCCGTCACCCGCATGCTCAGGCAACGACTCCTCACCGATGAACCCATGGTCGGGAAACCCGCCGAGCAGGATGCGACGAATCTCCCGCTGCGAGGCGACGTCGGCCTCCGTCACGAGATCGCGCGGCCCCTTCGCGGACACCGCGAACCGCCCCACCCAGTCGAGCAGCACCCGGCCACCGGCACGCGCCGCCTCCTCGCAGACTGCCAGGGCGCGCGGCGGAATGTCGAACGACACGATGAAGCTCCGCGAGAATGTCAACCGGCGGTCCGGCCCACTGGCCCAGAGTCTAGTGCGCACGGCGAGAAAAGTGTGCAGCGCCGCGGCTGCCCGGCTCCTCCGGCCTGCGGCCTGACCCCGCCCCCTGTAGACTGCTCCGCGATCGCCTCCGTCTCTCGTCACCCTCCGCCACCCTCGTCGCAGGATTCGTCCATGCACCCGTCGGAGTCCTCGCAGCCCGGGACGGCGACCACCTGGACCCTCGACGGCCACCGTGCGCAGGATCCGCGGCCGGGCGCGACGGCCGCGATCGATCTCGACGCCGCCCGCGACGGCATCCGCCTCGGGGCCGGGGAGGCCGCCGACACCATCCTCGGCCTCGACCTCCAGCCGCAGTGGAGACTGGTGGACCGATGGCTCAGGGGGGGCGACGTGATGGTCGTCTATGAATCGGCAGACGCCCGCCATCTACGGACGACGGCGATGTGGCGGCTGCATCCCTGCCGCGACCGCGTCCACGGCTGGCAGGCGATCGTGTCCGCCCAGACGTCGCTCTTGCAGAGCGACTCGATTCTCGCCGTCACCTCGACGTTCGCCGCGACTCCGGGAGACGAGTGGCTCTGGGGCGAGCGTGCAGGAGGCGGCTTCCGTTGGCGACGGCAGGCTCACGAGGCCGCCACCGCGGTACTGCTGAGGCGCGGCGTGGCGGCCGCCGCCGGTCGCCACAGTATGCTGGTGGCGGGGCATCCCGGAGAGGTGCGCGGGCTCGAGGCCCGCGAGGCGCACGGCCGGGTCACGATCGCCTGCTGGCTCTTCTCGCCGGAGCTGGAGAAGGGCGTCCTGCTCCGCAGCCGCGTGCTCGCCGCCCTGGGGCCCGCGGTCGGGGACGAGGCGTGGGCGGCCGACGCGGCGACGGCGTTTGCCGCAGTGCCTCCCATGCTCACGACCTGAAGAGCCGCGGCTTTCTTTTCCGTTGCCGGTTCTCTCCGCGGGTTTTTTGCGCTGGCGGCCAGAGGCCGCATGGCGTTACATTGCCCCCATCTTCCCTGCGTTCCCCTGCCACGGATCGGCTCGGGCCGTCTTGTCTGGTCCCGCCCGCCGGTCCGTTGGCGCCCCGCACCTGCATCGGTGCCCAGACGAAACGGCGGATGCCTTGGCCGACATCGTATTTGCCTTCGATCCCGCGCTCGATCGCCCCATTCCACGGCTGGAAGGGGCACCGCCTCCCGTGGCCGACGCCGTCGCGGCCGCGCCCTGGCAGGCGCTCGAATCCGCCGCGGCGGCGGCCCGTGAATCCGAGGGGTGCCTGCTCGTGCTCTTCGGCCGGATCCTCGACCCGCAGCGGGCCAGTCCCGCGCAGGCTGCCGCACTGAGGTCGCTGGTGGCGGGCCTTGCCGGCCACGGCTGTCGCACCGCCTGGCTGGCGCCCGACCGCGCCGCGTGCAACGACGTCTCGCGGATGCTCGGCGACCCGGCAGGCCTCCTCTTCGCCACGCCCGACGATCCGCTGCGGCTCGATGTTCGCGGCATCGCCGTCGAGCTGCTCTCGACCCAGGGCCTCACCGCCGTGGCGGCTGCCCGAACGATCGACGACGTCACCGGAGCGGATGTGTCGCACACCCGCCGTATCGTCGTCGGCTGGGATGCCGCCCACTGGAACTCGGAGCGGTGGGACGGTGACGACGCTGCCGCCGATGTGCACCGGCCGGCGATCGGCCCGGCCCACCGGGCGTCGTTCTGCGTGTGGGGCTCGCGCCGTCGGCGCACGCACGACGTCGGCGCTCATCACCTTCCGGCACTCCAGGCGCGGTCGGGCCACGAGGCCGGGGCGGGCGCGTGCGGCCTGCTGACGCTCCTCGACCACCCTCCCGCCGACGACGGCGTGGCCCTCGCCGACCGCCGCGACCTGCACGAATCATTGGCCGACTGGCGGAACAGCTGGCGCGAACTGCCCACCCACCATGTCGCATGGCACACGCTGACCATTCCCTCCGCGACCGGTGGCGACGAGGAATTGGCCACCGCGATCTGGTCGGCGCTCGAGGGGCTGACGACCGATCCGCACGGCCCGCTCCAGGTCATCCGCTGCCACGTCGAGTGCGGCACGAGCGTCTCGCGGCGGGTGCGGATCGCGGAGATCGCCGCCGAGACGCTCGCCCGGGTGCGGCAGCTCTTCGATGCCCGCACGTTCCGGGCGTGGTGCAACGAGCTGCTCGCCGATCCGGGCGAGTCGCTCGTGGCGATGTGCCACAACCGATCCGGTGCGAAGCCCGGCAGCACCACATCCTTCTCCACCGCACTGGCCGACATCTGCACCCGGATCGAGGAGAGCCGCCTGCCCGGAGTCCCCGCCGACATGGCCCGCGAGGCGGCCTGGCTCGCCCTCGAACTGATCGAATCCACCTGACGAACGGCGCCGCGTGACGGCGATCCGGAGGAGTTCGCGACCATGCACATCGAGAGCATCCACATCGAGCGATCGGGCTCGCTGACCGACGTCACCATCGACCGGCTTGGGCCGGGGGTCCAGGTGCTGCACGGCACCAACGAGACCGGCAAGACGTCGTTGCTGGAGTTCGTCCGCGCGATGTTCTTCGGGTTCGAGGGGCTGTTTCGCCGCGGCGTGCTCGACCCCCGGCAGCCCTGCGCCGGCCGCATCGTCGTGGGCACCGGCGAAGACGGTCGACGCCTGGCGATCGAGCGGCGGCACGAGGGGCCGGAGCTGGCCACGCTGTCGCAGTCCAGCTACGAGGACGACATCGTCGGGCTCGGTGGCGACACCGGCGACTTCGTCTCCGTGACCGACGTCGCGCCTCCGGTCGACGACCTGCCCTGGAACAGGCCCTACCTGCAGGACGTCGTCGGCGAGATCGACGAGCGCACATTCACCAACGTGATGGCGTTCGGGCTCGACGAGCTGCACGAGCTGCGCACGCTCGAGCCGGAGGGCTGCGGCAGCCGCCTCTACGAGCTCGCCAGCGGGCTCGACCGCTCCAAGGTGAGCCGCGTGCTCGCCCACATCCGGCAGGCGATCGAGCGGCTCGATTCGTCCGATCCGGCGCTCTCGCCGATCGAGTCGTTGCGGCTGCGACGGCACGAAGTGCTCGACCGGATCGCGGCGCTGAAGGCGCCGGCCGTCGCGGCGGGCAGCCTGCTGGCCGAACTGGCCCGCACCGACGCCGAAATCGCGCAGCTGGAGGGCTCGATCGCCCGGTCGGTCGACGCCGAGAACGTCGTGCGCCGCGTGCTGCCGATCGAGCCGCTCTACCGGGCCTACCGCGAGACGGCCGAACAGCTGCAGGAAATGGTCGGCGCGCGGCTGGTGCACGCCGACCTCGACGCCTGGAAGCGGGCCAGCCGCACGCACCGCAAGCTGGCACGGCTGACACGGCGACGGCACCGAACGCGGGGCCGCCTGGCCCGCAGCCTCGCGGAGATCCCCGCCGAGTCGGCGGTGTGGAAGAAGCGGGCTGCGGTGGCGGCGCTCTGCGAGGATCAGCCGCGGCTCGAACGGGCCGTGGCCGAGGTGTCCCGGGCGGAGGCGCATGCGCGGCTCGCGGCGCGGCGATTTGGCGAGCAGATCGGCGCCGCCGGACTGTCGCGGATCGTCGCCGTCGCCGGCGGACTCGATTCGGCCGACGCGCTCCCCGATGCCGTGCTGCCCGAGGGCTTCATGCGGTCTTTCGGCGTGCTGCGCGCCCGCGCACGGGAGTGCGCCGCGGCGTCCCGCGAGGTGGCCGCCGCCCGCCGCGGGGTCGCCGAGGCGAAGGAGACGCTCGAAGGCACCCGCGGGCTCGTCAAGGGCGGCTCCGGCGTCCGCGGCATGACGATCGCGGAGGCGATCGAGGAGGCCACGGCGCGGGCGACTGCCTACCGCAATCGCCTCGCCGCCGCCGAGCAGCTCGCGGAGCTGGATCGCTCGATCGCCAGGCTCGATCAGGAGGTGGCGCAGCACCTGCAGGGTCAACTCCTGCCACTGAGCTGGCTGATTCCGCTCGGCGCCGTCTTCGTGACCGGGGCCGCCATGCTGCTCTCCGGCCTGCTCCTTCCCTCGACGGTCACCGGCCCGCTCGCCTACGCCCTGGCCGCCCTCGGCCTGGCCGGCACCGGCGTGGCCTCGGTGACCACTTGGACGCTCGACCGCACTGCCTCGACGAGGCTCGAGGCGGCCCGCGCCCAGAACGCGATGGTGCACCGGCAGCGCGAGGAGCTGCTTGGGCAGTGCGCCCTGCTCGACAAGAAGATTCCGGCGGACGCGTCCAATCCGCTCGACCGCCGGCTCGCGGCGGTGCAGGTCGAGATCGACCGCCTGGAGGAGCTGGCGGCCCGCGAGGGGTCGATGCACCAGCTCTCCGACAAGGTGGCCGTCGCCGAGCAGGCGCTCAAGCGGGCGCTGTCGCGGCGGAAGGCGGCCCGGCTCCGGTGGCAGCACGGCCTGGAGAGCCGCGGCCTTCCGTCCACGCTCTCCCCGCGTGAAGTGAAGCAGATCGGCCTCCATCGCCACACGCTCATGACCCTCGACGACGATCGGCGCCGGCTGTCCGACGAGGCACGGCAGCGACGCGAGGAGCTGGCCTCGCTCGCGAAGCGGATCGACGACCTGATGGTCGAGTGCGATCTCGTCCCGGAATCGACCCCGCTGGACCACGTTCGCCAGCTGCGTGAGCGGCTCGAGGCGGAGTCGCTGGCCCACCGCCGTCGCCACACGCTCGCCCGCAAGCTGGACCGTGCCCGGGCCGCCCACCGCCGGGCCAAGAAGCAGCTGCGGATCGCGGAGCACCACGTCCAGGACTTCTTCAAGCGCTGGGGAGTGGCCACAGAAAAGGATTTCCTGGCGAAGGTCGACCGCCGGCCGCTCTTCGAGCGGACCAAGCTGGAGGCGGAGGAGGCCGAGACTGCCTGGCTCGAGGCCCGGCACCGCGTCACCGAACCGGCTGAACTCGACGGCTGGCTCGCCGAGCCGGTGGATCTGGCGGACCGCACGTCGACGACGGCAGTGACGCCCCTGGAGCAGCGACTGGCCCGGGCCTGCGAGGCGACCGATCGGCTGCAGACCTCCCTCGCACTCGCCCGCGGTCGCCGCGCCGGCATCGCCGCGAAGGTCGACGGCACGTCGCGCGACTGCTGCTCGGAACCGCTGCAGGCGGAATTGGCGGACGTGGAGCACCAGCTCGCGGCGCAGCTCGACCGCCGACGCCTGCTCGAGCGGACGGGCCTCCTCCTCGAGGAGACGCGGCTCGCCGTCGCCCGCGACCATCAGCCGCCCGTGCTCCGCGACGCGTCGCACTGGCTGGGCCGCCTCACCGAAGGACGTTACGTGTCGATCACCACGACGATCGACGAGCCGCGGCTCGAGGTGCACGAACGGGATGGCACGGTCTGGATGCCGGAGCGGCTCAGCCGCGGCACGCGGGAGCAGGTCTTCCTCGCCCTGCGACTGGCGCTCGTCCGCGACCTGCAGCGGCACGGCGTGCAGCTGCCGGTCGTGATGGACGACGCGCTCGTCAACTTCGACGACGAGCGGGCGCGGTCCGCGGCCCGGGTGCTCGTGGACTTCGTCTCCGACCAGCCCGGTCGGCGGCAGATGCTGGTCTTCACCTGCCACGCCCACATCGCGGAGATCTTCGCGGCCACCGACGCAGCGGTGCGGTCGCTGAGCGACCCGCGGCGGGAGTGGAAGCGGCCGGCAGCACTCCCCCCCGTGCCGCCGACTCCCGCACCGATCCCTGCGCCGCCCCCGGTGCCAATTCCAACGCCGCTGCACGTGCAGGCTCTGCCGCCGGCGCCCGCGCCGCCGGCGGACGACCGCGGATTCGACGACGGGCCCCACGCGTGGCCAGCAGAGGAGTTTTTCTTCAGTCCGACGGGAGGCTACGCAGCCGCTCGCGGCCATGTTCGCCATGTTCACAACGCCGGAGGAACCACCGGCGACCGGCCAGTCACGCCGCCGCGCAGCGGCGACCGGAGACCGCGGCCCCGTCGACGGTCGCGTTAGCTGGCTGTGGAAAAAGCCATCCCTGGCCTTTTTCCACGAGGGCGAGCAGCAAAAAAGCCGAGGCTTTTCGGCGCTCGCTGCCGCCGCCTCCAGCGGCGGATGACTTTATCCACGGCCCCCTAGCCGTGCCGAGCGGTCGAGCGGTCACACGTCGAGTCAGACCTTGGCTCAGACCGCCTTGGCTCAGACCTGGAACAAGGCCTTCCGTCAGACCTTGATCAGGCCCGACTGGATGTCGCGCAGATAGCGGGCTCGCATGTTCGCGAGCAGCTGGCCGAGATACGCGTTCGCGCCCAGCGAAAGAAACAGGGCGATCAGGCTTCCGGTGAGCAGGCCCCACGGCCGCTCCCCGGCCTTCGCGACCACCGCACCGGTCGTCGGGTCGACGTCGGCGATCCGCGACGCCGCCGCCAGCACCGGGGCAGTCCGGGGCCTGCGCGACGCCTCGATCACGGATCGCTCCACTGCGGGCGGCCATGCGTCGGCAACGTAGATCTTCACGCGACGGACGTCGCGGGCGTCGGCGGGCACGTCGCTGGTGAACGTGTAGGGATTGCCCCCGCGGACCAGGTCGGGCTCCACGCGGACGAGGTAATCACCACCGCCGCCGGCGTCGGGGACGAACGCCGCTTCGATGCCAAAGGCGGCGGGCACACCCGCGATGAACACCGCCGTCACGATCAGGATCGCCCGCGTCATCTCGCTCCTCCAGAATGTGTCCCGGCCCGTCGGGGCCTCACGGCACCCGCGGCCGACTGCGGCCGACTGCGGCCAAAGCCCGCGGCGGCCGTGGCATCCCGTTCTCGATCCCGCCGCCGCTCACGAGGATTTCACACTCTCGTCGGCGGTTTGTGCAACTCCTGCGGCCGGCACGGCCCTCGACAGCTCCGCCGGCGCGGCCGCGCCGCCCCCGGAAAGGCTGTCGATCTCGGCCTGCAGCATCGTCAGCGCGGCCTGCAGGAACGCCACGGCGATCGGCCCCACGAAGATGCCGATCGGCCCCAGGGCGCCGACGCCACCGAGCACGCTGAGCAGCGCCAGCAGCGGATGCAGCTTCGACTGACCGTGCAGCACGATCGGCTTGATGATGTTGTCGACCGTGGAGACAACGCACCCCCCCCACAGTGCCAGGCCCACGGCCGCCCAGGTGTTCTTCACGAAGAAGAGGAGGTAGAGGCTGGCCATGCCCCACACGGCGGCCGCCCCGACGAAGGGGACGAGCGCGCCGAAGAACGTCAGCAGCGTGAGCAGGAAGACGCCGCCCAGCCCAGCCACGTAGAACCCGAAGCCGGCGAGCACCGCCTGGACGATCGCGGCCAGCAGCGTGGAGCTGACCACCGCCCGGCTCACCTCTTCGAACTCCTCGAGCAGCTGCCACTGGTAGCGGCGGTCGAGCGGCACGAGCCGCGTGACGGCGTCGAACATGCGGCGACCGTCGGCGAGGAAGTAGAAGAGGCTCACGGTCATCACGATCAGCCCGATCAGCAGCTTCACGATCACCACGGGCGCCCGGGCGGCGATGGGTCCGATCCACTCCTCCGCCAGCCGCTTCAACTCCGCGTTCACGCTCTCGCTGGTCACGTGCAGTCCGCTGGCGTCGTTGACCGTGTCCACGAGCCCGTCGAGCACCGTCGGATCGAGTTTCAGTCCCTCGGGACTGCGGAGGATCGCCACGGCGTCGCCGCCGGCCCGCGACACGAGGAGGAAGAGCGGGACGAGCACGATCAGCAGCACGAAGAGCGTCGTCAGCCCGGCGGCCACCCACTCCGGCAGGCGGAACCTTTCGCGGAGCCCGCGGTGCAGCGGACCGAAGATCACGGCCATCATCGCCGCCAGGAGCAGCGGCAGCAGGAATCCCGCCATCACCCGCAGCGACAGGATGCCGAACAGGGCGACCAGCCCGAGGATCACGCCGAAGGAGACGAGCCGGGTCATCTGCAGGCACCCCGCGGACCGCCGCGTCGACGGCCCGGAACTCCCGGGACGCATGCGGTGCCGGCGCCGCGCCGCCGGTCTCGACGCAAGTGTACGCTGAAGCCCCGCGACGCGCCTGCGGCGGCATGGCAGGAACGCATGGCGGCGGCGGGCCGGCACGGGTATCCTGCCCCGGCAGTCGCGACCGCCCCGCCCCGCCCCCGGCCGCCCATGACCACGCCAGACGCCTCGCTCGTCGTGCCCGTGCGGGACGAGGCCGGCAACATCGCGCCGCTTGTCGCCGAGATTCGCGCCGCTCTCGGGGCGGCCGGCATCTCGTGGGAACTCCTGCTCGTCGACGACGGCTCCGGCGACGATTCCTGGGCGGAGATCTCGCGTCTCGCCGCCGACGACCCGCGGATCCAGGGCATCCGCCTCGACCGCGGGCAGGGCAAGTCCGCCGCTCTGGCCGCCGGGTTCGCCCGCTGCCGCGGCCCGCGGATCGTCATGCTCGACGGCGACGGCCAGGACGACCCGGCCGAGGTCCCGCGGATGCTCGCCCTCCTCGACGACGGCGCGGGCCGCGGTCGGCGGGTCGACCTCGTCAACGGCTGGAAGACGCCGCGGCTCGATCCGTGGCACAAGACGATGCCGTCACGGGTCTTCAACTGGCTCGTCGGTGCGGCCACCGGGCTGTGGCTGCACGACCACAACTGCGGCCTCAAGGCCTTTCGCGCGGAGACGATCCGGGGCGTGCGATTCACCGAGGGAATGCACCGCTTCATCCCTGTGCTCGTGGCGGCGAAGGGGTTCCAGGTGGCCGAGATGCCCGTGCATCACCGCCCGCGCACCCGCGGCAGCTCAAAGTACGGCGTCGCCCGATTCCTGCACGGCCTGCGCGACCTGACCAGCGTTGCCGTGGGCGTGCGCGGGACGGTGCGGCCGCTCGCCGCGCCACGGCGGGGCGAGTCGCGCTCGCGGGTGCGGCACGGCTGCTACGCGATCATGGCCACGATGGCGCTCGCGGCGGTGCTCGGCCGCATCGCCGCCGTGTCGAGCGTCGACAGGATCGGCCTGGAGAAGCGGCTGGTCGCCGACGCGGTTGCGAAGGCAACAGCGGCGGGAGAGACCGTCGACCCGGCGGCCGTGCGCGAGAAGATCGACAGGGAGAAGCGTCTGCTGCGGCCCTTCCTGTCGGGCAACGACCGCAGCCGCTGGCTCGCCACGCGGGCGTTGGTCGAGCGTGGCACCTTCGCGATCGACGAGCTCGTCGTCGAACCGGGCTGGGACACGATCGACGCCGTCGTCCACCCCGACGCCTCGGGACGGCTGCGGCTCTACTCGAGCAAGCCGCCGCTGCTGTCCGTGCTCTGCGCCGGCCCCTACTGGATCGCCCGACGCCTCACCGGCTGGACGCTCGGCGACCACCCCTTCGAGCTCGGCCGGCTCCTCATGGTGGCCTATGGCCTCGCGCCGCTTGCCATCTTCATGGCCTTCACGTTCCGGCTCGTCGACCGCATCGGCAGGAGCGAGTGGGGCCGGCTGTGGGCGGCGGGCGTCGCCGCCGGCGGCACGCTGCTCAACACATTCGCCATCGTGCTCACCAACCACGTCCCGGCCGCGGCGTGCACGGCTGTCAGCGCATGGCTGGCGCACCGCATCGCCGTCGACGGACTGCGGTCATGGGGGGGCTTCGCGGCCGCCGGCGGCACGGCGGCCCTGGCGGCGGCCTTCGAGCTGCCGGCCCTCGCCTGGCTCGCCGCGGTGCTCGCCCTGCTGGCCGTCGCTGATCTGCGGCGCACACTCACCGCCGCGGTGCCGGCCGCCTGCCTCGTGGCGGCGGCGGCGCTGGGCACGAACTGGCTGGCCCACGGGTCGGTCGCGCCGCCCTACGCGCACCGCACCAGCGCGGAGCCGCGGCCCGCGCCGCCGGGCGTGACGCTTGGCGAGGGCGAGGCCTGGAACCCCGACAACTGGTACGACTACGCGATCCGGCTGCCGAACGGCCGGCTGCTGACGAGCTACTGGCGGTCGCCCCAGGGCGTCGATCGCGGCGAGCCGTCGCCTGGGGCCTACGCGTGGCACGCGCTCGTCGGCCACCACGGCATCCTCTCACTCACCCCGGCCTGGCTGCTCGTTCTGCCCGGCCTCGCGCTGCTCGCCCGCCACCCGGCCGGCACGGGCCGTCGCTGGAGCGACGCGGACGCATCGCACGTGTCGCACGCATCGCCACGCGACGACGACTCGGCGGCGCGGAGGCGGTTCGCCGCCGCGATCGCGACCGTGACGCTCGTCGTGCTCGCGTTCTATCTCTCGAGACCACAGCTCGACCGCAACTACGGCGGCACGTCGAGCGGCTTCCGCTGGGCCTTCTGGCTCGCGCCGCTGTGGGTCGCCGCGGCGGTCCCGGCCGCGGATCGGCTCGCCTCGAGCCGATCCGGCCGCGGCCTCGCGCTCGCGCTGCTGGCGCTCTCCGTCGTGTCGGTGGCCTACCCGACCTGGAGCCCGTGGACGATTCCCTGGCTGCAGCACTGGCTCGTGCACGCCGGCTGGATCAGCGGGCCGTGAGCGGCCACCAGTCGGGCAGCGGCGCCTCGACCACCACCTCGTCACCCGCATCGGGGTCGGCGTACGCGATCCGCACGGCATGGAGCGCGATCCGCTCGTTGCCGGGCCCCGCGGCGGCCGGTGCCTCGCCCTCGAGCGAGCCCTCGACCCAAGGCCCGCCCGGCCCGCCGTAGAGCCCGTCGCCAAGCATCGGTATCCCGCGGGTCGCGGCCTGCAGCCGCAGCTGGTGCATCCGGCCGGTCACCGGCATGAGTTCGAGCAGCAGCCTGTCCTGCGCGAGCCGCCGCATGAGCCTGGCGAACGTCACCGCCTCGCGGGCCTGCGGCTCGCCCGCCGCTGCGATCCGCGCCCGAGGCTCGTCGGGCACCTTCACGAGGAAGTCGTGCCAGCGAGTGCCGGCCGGCCCGCACCCTTCCGGGAGGTCGGCTGCCACCGCCGTCTCCGCGGCACCGCGCTCCAGGTCATCGACGTGCGTCGCCGCCTCCGGCCTGGCGGCCACGATCGCCAGGTAGGTCTTGCGGACCTGCCGCCGTTCGAACTGCCGCGACAGTTTGCGGGCGGCCCTGGGCGTGGCGGCGAAGAGGACGACGCCGGAGACGCCGCGGTCGAGACGGTGCGGCACGCCGACGTACCCGCGGGGGTCGCCGCCGTGCAGCCGCTGCCGCAGCCATGCCTCGGCAGACGCGATCCCGGGCGGCGCCTGCGTGGCGATTCCCGCGGGCTTCCAGACGGCGATCACGCCCGCGCACTCGTGGATGATCCTCATGAGCGACCGCTCCTCATGCCGCATCCGCGGCGGCGGCCGCGGGGCCGCGAGTCCGGCGGAAGCAGCGGCCCAGCGGCCCGACGAGCATCGCCGGCAGCAGCACGAGATCGCCCGCCAACGCCGCCGCCAGGAGCAGCGCGAGCATCACGGCGAAGCGGCTCGTCGGCGCGAACGAACTGGCGGAGAACGTGAGGATGCCCAGGCCGCAGACGACGGTGCTCTGCGTCATGGCCGCGGCACAGTGGGCGAACGCCGCCTGCACCGCCGCGGCCGGCTCGCGGCCGGCGTCGATGGCGCGGCGGTAGAAGGTGAGGAAATGGAGCGTGCCGTCGATCGCCATGCCCAGCGCGATTGACGCCGTCATCACGCTGCCGACGTCGAGCGGCGTCCGTGACCAGCCGAGCAGGCCGAACATGAGGATCATCGGAAAGACGTTGCTCACCATGGAGACGAGCCCCGCGGCCACGCCCCGCTCCACGAGCATCATGACGACCGTGATCAGGCCGCACGCCGACAGGAAGCTCGTGAACAGGTCGGAGAGGAGCGTGTTCTGGATGGCGTGCACCAGCGGCATGACGCCGGTGCAGGCGGCGGCAATCCCGCGCGACTCGCCCCCCGCCGCGGCCACGATCGGGCCGATGTCCTCCTCTACGAGCCCGAGCAGCGCGCCGTAGTCGACGTCGCGGAGCGCCGAGATGCGGGCCGTGGCCCGCCACAGCTGGGCCCCGTCCTGCGCCCGGATGTACTTCATGTCATCGATGGCGGTCAGGCTGCGCTCCAGCCTGCGGGCCGCGATCCTCCTCCGCGCGGCCGCGAGCGGTCCCGTGCCCCGCGACGCATCGGGCAGGAAGAGCGCCGCCGACATGACGGTGTCGGCGTCCGCCGTCGCCGCGAGCCGCTCGCTCACCTGCTCCAGCAGGTCGAATCGTTCGGCGGGCTGGGCCGGCGAGTCGGCGGCGAAGTGGAGCACGACCTCGATCGGCACCAGCGGACCAATGTGCTCCTCGATCCAGGCATAGTCGCGGATCACCCTGCTGTCGGCGCCGAAGAGCGTGTCGATCCGCACCGACGTGCGGATCCAGGGCACGCCCGCGCCGGCGGCCGCCATCGCCGCGAAGAAGAGCAGCACGATTGCCGGCGCGTGCCGAATCACGGCGGCGGAGAACGGTCTGGCGAGCCCCGGGCCGGCGGCACCGGCGGACCGCCGCGGCGGAATCGGCCAGCGCTCGAAGATTCCCGGAACCACGAGGAACATGCACGCCAGGGTCGCCATCACCGCGATCGAGCCGTGGAAGCCGAACGTGCGGATCGGCTCGAGCTCGCTGATGACCAGCGAGAAGAGCCCGATCGCGGTCGTGCCGGCCGAGAGCAGGCAGGGCAGCCAGCCCAGCCGCACCGCCCGCGTGGCCACGCCCCGTCCGCCCCCCTCGGCGAGCGCCTCGACGAGGTAGTTGATGAGGTGGATGCCGGCCGACACCCCCAGCACGAGGACGAGCACCGGCATCACGATCAGGACGGGGTTCATCCTGTCGCCGCAGGCATGCATCGTCGTGAACGACAGCCCGACGCACCACAGCGAGAGGACGAACACGAGGCATGCGTACCCGAACGACCGCAGCGACCACCACGTGAGGAGCAGCACGACGACCCCGGCCGGTGCGGCGAACGAGTCGAAAGACCCGTTGCTGGCGGCGTCGACGGCGACGTTGTCGACGACCGGTCCGGCCATGTGCACCGCCGCATCGTCGGCGATCGCGGTGCGGCGGACGACGTCGGTGATCCACTGCAGTGCCGGCCGCCGGTCGGCCAGCCCCGCGCGGGTGAAGCCGATCACGACGCAGGTGGTGCGGCCATCGGGCCCCACGAGCACGCCCCGCAGCCGCTCGACGGCCTCGTCGCGGTCGAGCGCCAGTGGCGGGGCCACGAGCTTTTCGAGCACCGTCGAGCCGGTGGCCACGGCGTCAAACCAGGGACGGCCGGCGGCATCGCGGGGACCGCCGTCCGCGGAGACTGCCGCGACGAGTCGCTCCAGCGCCGGTGCCCCGAGCTCGCAGCCCGGCCACGAGAGCACCACGACGTCGCCGCTCTCGAATTCCCGGACAAACTCCTCGTACGCCCGCCTCGGCTGGAAGTCGCGTGGCACCCACTCCAGCGCCGTCGTCGACTCGACCCGCAGCACGGCGAGCGCTGATCTGGCGATCAGCGGCACGGAGGCCGCCATGACCGCCAGCGTCACCATGCTCGCGACCAGCCAGCCGCTCGCCGACGGCGTGTGTTCTGGCGCGTTCGCGTTGTCCTGCCGCTGATCGGTGCCGTCGAATGAGTGCATGCGGTCGACGCGGAATCGGGGATCGACGGAGCGGTGGGCGACGGCAGCGGCAAGTGAACCCTGGCAGGGCCGGCGACCTCGCGAGACCGGGCAACAACGGTGCCGGAACGTCACCCACGATACCCAATCTTCCACCCCGGGGGCCGCGACCACGGGCTCTCGAACGTCCTCGGGGAAGGGCACGCGAGCGCGAGAGAACGGGCTGGCTGCGCAACGGTAGGCGACCGACAGAAGCCCTTCCGGTCCGCTGAAAACGTGGATTTGGCCCGACTTTTCGCCCGATCATTCCGCGGACGGATGGCGGCGGCAAAGGACCGCGCCGCCCGAAGATTCCGCCCGTCGAATCGAGCCGGAGGCTGCGATCGTGACCGCGGCGACGCGACCACTTCGCCCAGTGCCAGCACGTCCCGGACAAATGACCGGCCGGACGCGGTCCGCCTGCACGGAGCCGATCGGAGGCCGCGCCGCCGTCCGCCCGAGTCTGCTCGTCGCTGTCCTCATCAGCTTTCTCATGACGATGGAGTCCGCGCCGACGGCCCGCGGGCAGCAGGCCGATGGCTCGTCGCGGAGCAACCCGATCATCGAGTTCCCGAACCTCGGGCCGGTTCCCGGCGGCACCGAGCCCACGTTCGGTTCCGGCCCGGGCGAGCTGCAGGCCGGCATGGATGCACCCAACGTCGGCATTCTCGGCGGACGGCGGCGCAACGCTCGCACGCCACGGCAGGGGAAGACGGGCCGCAGTGCGCTCGCGGCCAGCACCGGCCGCACCGGCGCGATGGCGCTGCCCGAGCCGCTGCCCCAGCCGGCGACCCAACCGTTGACCGGGGCCCGTGGAGCGGCTTCGGTCGGCGCGCTCGACACGTCGCTCGTCGACGACGAGGGACCGCAGGACGGCCTCACGCTCGATGCCGCGATCGAACGAATGATGGCGGCCAATCTCGACATCCGGGCATTGCGGCACGAGCTGCCGCAGGCCGATGCCGACATCGTCACGGCCGGGCTGCGCACCAATCCGCTCATCTACCTGGACGGCCAGTTCATTCCCTACGGCTCCTTCAACGACGCCACCCCGGGCGGCCCGACACAGTACGACGTGAACATCACCTATCCCGTCGACGTGTCGCACAAGCGACAGTCCCGCACGATCGTGGCCCGCATGGCCAGGACGGCCCTGGAGGCGCAGTTCCAGGACGTCGTGCGCCGCCAGATCGGCAACGTCGGCAACGCGTTCGTCAACCTGCAGGGGGCGCGGCTGGCCATGCTCTCCGCGGAGGCCGCGGTGAAGAGGCACCGAGCCCAGCTGGCGGAGGCCCGCCGGACGGCACGGCCCGACGCGGCGGAGACCGCCGATCTCTTGGAACACGAGGCGTTCCTGGTCGAGCAGGCCACCCTGTCCCTCATCGACGCCACGGAGGCTTTCGAGGACGCGCAGGAGTCTCTCGCCGTGCTGCTCAACGAGCCCCCCGAGACCACCGGCCTGCTGCAGCCCAGGGGAAGTCTCCGGCACGACATCAGGCCGCCGCCGCTGGAGGAACTCACGAGCGTCGCCCTCAAGTGCCGGCCAGACATCCGCTCGATGCGGGCGGGCGTGAGCCGCGCGAACGCCGAGGTGGCGCTGCAGCGGGCCAACCGGTTCGATGACATCTACCTCTTCTACGACCCGATCACGATCCAGGACAACCGCCCGATCCACGCCCCGAGCTCGAAGTCGTGGGCGGTGGGCGTCACCTTCGCCCTGCCGATCTACAACCGCAACCAGGGCAACATCTCCCGCGCGATCAGCAACGTGCAGCAGACCCGCCAGGAACTGTCGAGCATGGAGCGCCGGGTCGCGTCCGAGGTGCGGCTGGCCGAGCGGGAGTACCAGACCTCGAAACGCGCCCTGGAGCAGATCGAGAAGACGATGCTGCCGCAGCTGCAGGCCTCGCTCCGCCGCCGCGCCGAGCAGTTCGCCAAGGGCGACATCAGCCTGGAGGACTATCAGAGCCACGTGGAGGAGTCGACGGATGTGGCCCAGAGCCACCGCGACGCCCTCATCCGCCAACGCCGCAGCATGGTCGACCTCAACACGGCCGTCGGGCTCCGCGTGCTGCCGTGAGCCGCCGGCTCGCTGCGGGTGGTGCGCACCGCCGCCTCCCCCGGGGCCGTCGGCTTACTATGATGCAGTGTCGCGGTCACGGCCGGACCGTCACGACGCGTTCCCACGGGGACAGCCGATGCCCGTCTTCGACTATGCCTTCACCGTGAACGCGCCGCTCGCGGCCGTCCGCGACTTCCATCGCGACACCAGCGCGCTCAAGCGTCTCACCCCGCCGCCCACGATCGTGCAGCTCCATACGATCGAACCGCTGGCGGAAGGGTCGGTGTCGACATTCACGCTCTGGGTGGGCCCCCTGCCGCTCCGCTGGAGGGCGGTGCACCGCGGCGTCACCGACCGCGGGTTCACCGACGTGCAGGCGTCGGGTCCGGCGGCGAAATGGGAGCACACGCATTCGTTCGTGCCCCTCTCCACCGACGTCACGGAGATCCGCGAGCACATCGAGTTCGAGCACAAGCCTGGCCTCTGGGGCCTCGTGACGCGGGCGCTCTTCTCCCGGCCGAACCTGCTGCTCATGTTCGCCTACCGGAAGTTCGTCACCCGCCGTTACCTGCACGCCGGGTAGCGGCGCAGCGATCGGGCTGTCGAGCACGGCACCGGGATCCCCAACAAAACCCGGCGGCATCCGCGTTGCCGCTGGCCTGCGCTCTGTCGGCTCACAAAGGCCAGGCGTCTGTCTGCAGGTGTGAACCAGCGGGCCCGGATGGCCCGCCACCTTGCAGCCTGCAAAGGCCAGGGACGGCTTTGCAGGCGTGAACCAGCGGGCCCGGATGGCCCGCCACCTTGCAGCCTGCAAAGGCCAGGGACGGCTTTGCAGGTGTGAACCAGCGGGCCCGGATGGCCCGCCACCTTGCAGCCTGCAAAGGCCAGGGACGGCTTTGCAGGCGTGAAGACACTGCCTCGTCTTGGACTCGAACCAAGAACCCTCTGATTAAGAGTCAGATGCTCTAACCAATTGAGCTAACGAGGCGACGGCTCCGGTTTTACCCGTCGGAACCGGCCTCGGCAAGGGTCCACGCCACCGCCGCATTGAGCGTTTTTCGAACAGCGGATACATTTTCGCCTCCACGACCTACGCAATCCCGCGAGGAGACACGGCACATGGGCAGGTTCGACTGTATGAAGGGGCTCGTGCTGGGCGTGGCGAACGACCACTCGCTCGCCTGGGCGATCGCCAAGGAAATCCTCGCCGGCGGCGGCCAGGTCGGCTTCTCCCACCTCCCCGACCGGCCCGACGACGAGCGGCAGCGCAACCGGCGCCGCGTCGCCCAGCTCACCGACCCCGAGCCCAACGCCAAGTTCCTCGTCCCCATGGACGTCTCCAGCGACGAGCAGATCGCCGCCGTCATGGACCGGGCGAAGCAGGAGTTCGGCACGCTCGACTTCGTCGTCCACTCGATCGCCTACGCGCCGCTGGAGGACCTCAAGGGCGAGACCACCGACTGCAGCCGCGAGGGCTTTCGGATCGCCATGGAGACGAGCGCCTACAGCCTGCTGGCCGTCGGCCGCCTGTGCCGAAAGATGCTCTCCAAGGACTCGTCGATCCTCACGCTCACCTACTTCGGCGGCGAGAAGGTCGTGCCGGGCTACAACATCATGGGCGTCTGTAAGGCCACGCTCGATGCCTGCGTGAAGTACATGGCCTACGACCTCGGCCCGGCCGGCGTCCGGGTCAACGCCGTGAGCGCCGGCCCGGTCCGCACGCTCGCCGGCCGTGGCGCCGGCGTCGACGAGATGCTCGGCCTCTACGAGCGGATGGCGCCGATGGGCCGCAACATCTCGCAGGAGGAGGTGGGCAAGGCCGGGGCCTGGCTGCTCTCCCGCGACTCGTTCGGCATCACTGGTGAGATCCTGCACGTCGACGCGGGCTACAACATCATGGGCTCGCCGGGACGGCTGCTGGAGCTCGTGCAGAAGCCGGCCTGACCTTCCCTGCCCGACGCACGGCAGGCACGGGCAGAGCACGGCGTTGGCCTGGAGTCGCGCTGTGATCGTGCGGCGGGGGGCACGCGTCAGCCACCCCCAGTGGGGCATGTCATGGCGGGTCGTAGCCGCCCGGATGCCAGGGATGGCAGCGACAGATGCGGGCCAAGCCCCGCAGGCTGCCGCGAACCGCGCCGTGCTTCTCGACCGCCTGCAGGAAGTAGCTGCTGCAGGTGGGCTCGAACCGGCAGTGCCTCCCGATGAACGGACTCACGAGCCGCTTGTAGGCGAGCACCAGCCCGCGCAGCGCGAGGGAAGCCGCACGGTCGCACGCCGCGCTTCCGGCCCGCCAGGCGGCCCGCAACGAATCCATGATCACCTCCGGCGACGGGCCGCCGGTATGGGCGTCGCCGCGGCGGAAGCAGCGTATCCTGGCCGGCGCACGATCCTGTGGGCGAGTTCCAGGATCGTTTCCTCGACCTGACGGGCGCCGCCGGCCCCGGCGGGCACCGGCCCCGGCCGCACCACGATCACGAAGTCGTTGCCGGCGGGCAGCCGCGTCTTCACGCCGCGAAACGCCTCGCGCAGCCGCCGCTTCCAGCGGTTGCGCTCGACCGCGTTGCCGACCCGCCGCGACACCGACAGTCCCAGCCTCACGGCCGTCGCGCCCTCCGCCGCCAACGCCGCCGGGCAGGCATGGAGAACGATGGAGCCGGCGGCGGCGGTGCGGCGGGCCGCGAAGACGCGGGCGAAGTCGCCCGCGGCGAGAACCCGCACGGCGCGTGGGAAGCCCGCGTCCACGGCGCTCACCAGCGGAGCTGCGCCCGAACGGGCGACGCCGCGGCGGCATCGGCCGCCCTGGCCGCCTCCAGAAGCCGCTCCATCGCGGCCGGGTCGCCGGTCTCGGGAAGCACGATCTGCACCTCGGCGATGAGGTCGCCCTTCGCGCCGTTGGCGTGCCGCACACCCATCCCCGCGGCGCGGAGCTTGCGGCCGCCGGAGGTCCGCGGCGGGATCCGCAACGCGATCGTGCCCCAGGGCGTGGGCACGTCGACCTTGGCCCCTTCGATCGCCTCCGCGAGCGTCACCGGGAGCATCACCTCGAGTGTGTCGCCGTCACGTTTGAAGACCGAATGCGGCGCCACGCCGACCTCGAGCAGCAGGTCGCCCGCGGGCCCGCCGCCCGTTCCGGGCATGCCCTGGCCGCGCAGACGCATGCGGGCGCCATCGGGCAGCCCCTGCGGGATGGTGACGCTGATCGTCTCCGACTTGCCGTCGCGGTCGAGGTGGACGTCGGTCTTGCCGCCGGCGATCGCGAGGGCGAACGGGATCTCGATCCGGGCCGTCACGTCGGCGCCGGCCACCTGCGCAGGACGCTTGCGTCCCCGCGTTCCCCTCCCGCCTCCGCCCGACGCTCCACGGAACATATCGGCGAAGCCGCCACCGCCGAACAGGCTCTCGAGGTCGATATCGCCGCCGCCGCCGAACCCGCCTCCAGGAAACGGCCCCCCTCCTCCCGGCGACCAGCCGCCGCCCGGGCCGCCGGCCCCCACGCCCTCGAACGAGCTGCCGTAGCGGTCGTACATCTCCCGCTTGCTCGGGTCGTTGAGCACGTCGAAGGCGGTCTGCACCTTCTTGAACTTCTCCTTCGCGGCGTCGTCGTCCGGATGCAGGTCCGGGTGGTACTTCCGCGCGAGCTCGCGGTAGGCCTTGCGGATGTCCTCCGCCGATGCGGTCCGCGGCACGCCGAGCGTCTGGTAGTGGTCTTCCGCCATCGAGATGACTCTGTGGACGACGTCGCGGCAGGCAGTGCCGCCACCGACGCCTTTTATGCTCAGGGTATCCGCGGCCCGCTAGCCCCGCGACTTTCGCGGCCTCGCCGGTGTGCCGCGGGCCCGTCGGCCGGCGACCGCCACGCTCGTCGGCGCGCCCGCCGCATCGGGCTGCCCGTCGCCGCCGACCACGCCCGGTGGGACGCCGAACGCCTCCGCCTCGCGGGCGGCCTGCTCGAGCATCTGGATCTGGCAGCGGAACGCCGGCTCGCCGGGCCCCGGACGCAGCAGGCGGAACGTGCCGTCCGCGTCGAGCTGCCGGGCCCGGGTGTTGTCGACGAGGTAGAGCGGCAGGATCTCCTTGAGGATCCGTCCGGCCAGGTCGGGCGCCTGCACCGGGAACATCAGTTCCACGCGCCGGAAGAAGTTCCGCGGCATCCAGTCGGCGCTGGCCAGGAACACGCGGGCATCCTCGTCGGGGCCGAACACATAGATGCGGCTGTGCTCCAGGAACCGGTCGACGATGCTGCGCACGCGGATCGTCTCGCTGAGGCCCGGCACGCCCGGCCGCAGCGAGCAGATGCCGCGGGCCACGATGTCGATCGGCACGCCGGCCTGGCTGGCACGGTAGAGCGCCTCGATCACCGTGTGGTCCACGAGGGCGTTGAGCTTGGCGAAGATCCGTGCGGGACGCCCTTCCCGCGCCCGTTGCGTCTGCTCCTCGATCAGTTCCAGCGTCCGCCGCTGCAGGTCGTTGGGCGCGACCACCAGCTTCCGCCAGGCGTGCCCCTGGGCGTAGCCCGTCAGCAGGTTGAAAAGCGCCGAGGCGTCCTCGGCGATCGCCTCGTCGGCGGTGAACAGCCCGAGGTCGGTGTAGATCGTCGCCGTCGTCGGGTTGTAGTTGCCGGTGCCGAGGTGCACGTAGCGCCGCAGCCGCTGCCCCTCGTTGCGGACGACCATCGACACTTTGCAGTGCGTCTTGAGGTCGAGGAAGCCGAACACCACGTGCACGCCGGCCCGCTCCATCTGCCGCGCCCAGCTGACGTTGTTGGCCTCGTCGAACCGGGCCTTGAGCTCGACGAGCGCGGTCACCTGCTTGCCCGACTCCGCGGCCGCGATCAGTGCCCGGGAGATCGGCGAGTCGCCGCTGGTGCGGTAGAGCGTCTGCTTGATCGCGAGCACCCGCGGGTCGCTGGCGGCGCTGGTGACGAAATCGACGACCGGATCGAACGAGTCGTAGGGATGGTGGAGCAGGATGTCGTGGGCGGCGATCGCCGCGAAAATATCGCCCCCCCGGCGGCCGAGTCCGCGGGGCAGCCGCGGGGTGAACGGTTTGTCGTGCAGCCGCTCGTAGCCCGGCAGCCGGTAGAGCTCCCAGAGGGCGGTCAGGTCGAGGGGCCCGTCGATCCGGTACACCTCGCTGTAGCCGTCGTCGTTGCCGTCGTGCAGATCCTCGGCGGCGATGATCACGTGGGCCAGCGCCTCATCGGCCTTCGAGGCGATCTCGATCCGCACCGCCTGGCCTCGCTGCCGGGCCTTGAGCCGATCTTCGATGAGCCGGAGCATGTCGTCCGACTCCTGCTCCAGGAGCTCGAGGTCGCTGTCTCGCGTGATGCGGAAGGAGGTCCAGGACTGCACCTGGAAGCCGCCGAAGAGCTCCGGCAGCCGGGCGGCCACCACGTCCTCGAGAAGCACGAACGCCGCGGTCCCGGGCGTCGACGACGGCACGGCGATGATCCGCGGCAGCACCTGCGGCACCTGCACCACGGCGAACAGCCGCTTCGGCCCGAGCCCCTCGCTGTGCTCGAGCATCACGCCGAGGTAGAGGCCGCGGTTGTGGTACCGGGGGGATGGATGGGCCGGATCGACCGCCATCGGCGTGAGGATCGGCAGGACGCGTTCGCGGAAGAACTGGTCGACGTGCTCCCGCTGCGGGCCGTCGAGCACATCGTGACGCAGCGGTCGGAACCCCTCGGCCACCATGGCCGGGCCGATGCTCTCCCGCAGGCAGCGGTACTGCCGCGCCACGAGATCCTGGGTCCGCTTGGCGACCGCCTTGAGCTGCTCGATCGCGCTCATGCCGTCGGCCGAGTAATCCTGCGGGGCGCTCTCGCCGAAGGCCTGCTCGCGGAGCCCCGCCACCCGGACCATGAAAAACTCGTCCAGATTCGAGCTGAAGATCGCCAGGAACTTCAGCCGCTCCATCAGCGGGTTCTCGGGATTCTCCGCCTCCTCGAGCACGCGGAGGTTGAATTCGAGCCAGCTCAGCTCCCGGTTGATGAAGCACTCCGGCCCGATCCTGCCGTCGCCCGTGCTCTCCCGCGTCACCTTGTCGTCCCGCATGCCGGCTGGCCTCCGTTGGGTCGCTCCGTCGTTGACGGCGGCACCGACGCCGGGACACAGTGTACCTCCACCGGCCCCGGCACGGGACCCGGTCGACGGTGCGGCAAGGGGCCGCGTCGACACCCCCTTCCTCACGATCCACTCACGCGATACGGGTGATGCCCGCAGACCCGTTCGATACGATCGTGCCGCTGCTGCCCTCGTCGTGCCGGGCATGGGGCCGCGGCTGGTGCGCAGCGACGGCCGGAATGCTCGAGGCGTGGGCCGCCAAGCCGGGCAACGTCCATCCGGCCGCGGCGTTCGCCGACCTCTCGCACGCGGATCTGGTGGCGGCCGCACTGGCAATCGCGCCAGCCATGGAGCGGGCCGCGGAGGTGCCGCTGGGCCGCACGATTCTCGCCGCCGTCACGGCGTCGCGGGCCGTCACCCGCTCCAACGCCAACCTCGGCATCGTGCTGGCGATCGCGCCGCTGGCGGCCGTCCCTGACGACCGGTGTGCCGCGTCCCACGGCATGGCACCGCGACCGGCCGACGTCGCTGCGGTGCTGGCCCGCTTGACGCCCGCGGATGCCGCCGACGTCTGGCGGGCGATCGGGCTGGCCCGGCCAGGGGGCATGGGCACGAGCCCGCGGCACGATCTCGCGGGACCGCCGCCCGAGGACCTGCTCGAGGCGATGCGGATCGCGGCACCGCGGGACGCCATCGCGCGGCTCTGGACCGACGGGTATGCCGCGCTCGATGACGGCCCCGTCCGCGACCTCGACGCCGCACTCGCCGCCGGTCGCCCGCTCGACGAGGCGATCGTGGCGGCCTTCCTGGCGCAGCTGGCGCGGCAGCCCGATTCGCTCATCGCCCGCAGGCACGGCCCGGACGTCGCGGACGAGGTGTCGAGGCGGGCCGCGGCGGCGGCCGGCGACCCGGGACGGCGCGCCGCCCTCGATCGCGATCTCCGCGCACGTGGCATCAATCCGGGCACCACCGCCGACCTCACCGCGGCGGCCCTCTATATGCTGGTGGCCGACGGCCGGCTGCGGCCCGCAGCCAGACCGAGCGGTCCAGACGCACGCTCGACCACGACGGTGGCGGCGCCGCGGCCAGACACGACTATCCCCCGCGTGGAAAACGCCCCATGAACGACCGCTATTCCATCCGGCTCCGCAAGGCCGTCCACGTCTTCTGCGCCGGCCACTTCATCACGCTCACCGACGACCTGTGCGAGCCGGTGCACGGCCACAACTGGCTGGCGGGCGTCGACGTGGAGGGCCGGCCCGACCCGCACGGGATGGTGGTCGATTTCATCGCGCTGCGGGACGCTCTCTCGGCGATCGTGGCGCGTCTCGACCACCGCATGCTCCTCCCCACCCGCAGCCGGCTGCTGCGCGTCTCAACGGCACCGATGCCGCCCGAGGTCGGCGGCACGGGCCGCGAGGAGGTCACGGTGCGGTTCCAGGACCGCCGCTGGGTGTTTCCCGCCGACGAGTGCATCCTGCTGCCCGTCGAGAACACCACCGCGGAGTGGCTGGCCCGCTGGATCGGTGGCGAGCTCCTCGCGGCGATGGCCGCGGCGGGCAGGCCGATCACCGGTCGGCTGCGGATCGAGGTGGACGAGTGCCTCGGCCAGTCGGCCGTCTGGGAGCAGGGCTGACAGAGCAGGCATGGCTGACAGGGCGAGCAGCTCCGGCAGCGTTCGCGATGGCACGACGATCGCGCCCCCACTCCGCGGCCCCGTCGATTCAGGCATCGACTCAGGCATCGACGACGAGCAGCTTCCCCGCGGCCTCGATTGCCAGAGAGAGCACACGGCCGTCGAGCCGGATCCGCATGAGCCCGGCGCCATCCGGATTCCGCTCGACCTTCCCCTCCGCCCCGAGGGCGAGGCCCGATTCCGTGAGGTAGCGCAGGAACTCCGACGACTGGTCGACCACGCGGCTGAGGCGGAAGCTCGCGCCGGTCTCGCATTCGGCCAGCGACCGGCCCGGCGGCTCGGCAGGCGGCTCGAGCGACAGCCCCTCGAACCGCGGGATCGGATCGCCGTGCGGGTCGACCTCCGGATGGCCGAGGAAGGCGTCGATCCTGTCGACGAGCAGGTCGCTGACGGCGTGTTCCATGTGCTCCGCCTCGTCGTGCACCTCGTCCCACGTCATGTCGAGCGTCTTCAGCAGGAAGAGTTCGATGAGACGGTGGCGGCGGATCATGCGCAGCGCGAGCACGCGGCCGGCGCGGGACAGCGACACTCCCTCGTAGGGCCGATGCGTCGCCAGCCGCGCGGCGTCGAGCGTCTTGAGCATGCCGGTGACCGTGCCCGGCGAAACGTCGAGTGCCGCGGCGATCTGGCCCGTGCTCGCCGGCCGCCCACCTTGGGCGGCCGTCAGCTGGTAGATCGTCTTCACGTAGTTCTCGACGGTCAGGCTGGGCATCGCGGTGAACTCTCGCGGCAGCGTGGCAAGCGGGCCGACGGGCGACTTCCACGAGCCTCCAGTGTGCCATCCGTGCAGGAGGGGACAAAGGACCCGTCCATATGCCACGGATGCCACGAATCAGGGCGGTTGCCGCCGCACGTTGCCCGCGGGCCGGTCCGGCAGCATGATGGGCGGCGTCGGAGCCGGGATGAGACGTCGGCACCGCGGCCCCGAGGGGATCCGGCATGCAACTCAACGCGGGCGCCTGGCGGATCGTCGAGCAGATGCTCGCCCGGCGGCAGGCCCTCGCCGTGGAGTGCCACACGGCCGCGGGCGGCGTGCGGATCGTCGACTGCGGCGTGGAGGCTGCCGGCGGGATCGAGGCGGGCGTCGAACTGGCGCGGGCCGCCATGGCGGGCCTCGGCGCGGTCGCCGTGGTCGACTCCGGCATGGAGGCATGGCCCGACTGCCCGTGGCCGGTGGTCCAGGTCGCGACCGACGAGCCCCTCGCGGCCTGTCTGGCAGCCCAATACGCGGGCTGGAAGGTGAGCCGCAAGGGCTATTTCGCGATGGCCAGCGGGCCGATTCGGGCGGCGATCGGTCGCGAGGAACTGTTCGACGAGATCGAGATGCGCGAGCGGCCGGAGGTCGCCGTCGGGCTGCTCGAGACGGCCCGCCTGCCGCCCGAGGACGTCTGCCTGACGCTGGCACAGGAGGCGGGCGTGCCGCCGTCGGGGCTCGCGCTTTTGGTGGCGCGGACGGCCAGCAGCGCGGGCACGCTGCAGGTCGTGGCCCGCTCGCTGGAGACGGCGCTACACAAACTGCACGACCTGCGGTTCGATCTGCGCAGAGTTCTCCGCGGGTCCGGCCGGGCGCCGCTGCCGCCCGTTCCCGATCGCGACGACCTCGCCGCGATCGGCCGCACGAACGACGCGATTCTCTACGGCGGCCACGTGGTGCTCGAGGTGTCAGGAGACGACGCGAGCCTGCTGGACATCGGCCCGCGGATGGTGAGCCGGGCGTCGGCCGACTACGGTGCCCGCTTCAGCACGCTGTTCGAGCGGGCAGGCGGCGACTTCTACGCGCTCGACCCCGCCCTCTTCGCCCCCGCCCTCGTCGATCTCGTCAACGTCGACACCGGCCAACGGCACCGGTTTGGCGGGATCGCGGCGGAGACTGTCCACAGTTCGTTCGCGGCGCCACCGGCGGCGCCGTCCCGGTCGGGGGCCTGACGCCGATGCGCCGCGCACGAGCCGGCGGTCTGCGGGTCGCCATCCTGGGCGATCCGGCCGGCTGGCACGTCGGCCGCCTGCGGAGGGCCCTCACCGCCCGCGGTCACCACGAGATCGTCGTCCGCTGGGCCGAACTCGCCGCCGAGGTCGGCACGGCCACCCCGCCGCCGGCCGCGGCCGGCGGCGAGCGGTTCCAGCCCGGCGCGGTCGACGCCGCCGACGTGGTCCTCGTGCGGTCGATGCCCGGCGGGGGACTGGAAGAGGTCATCTTTCGGATGGACCTGCTCGGTCGCCTGGCGGCCCGGGGCACGCCGGTGGTGAACGCCCCCCGCGCGCTCGAGATCGCGATCGACAAATACCTCTCTTTGACGAGGCTGGCCGCCGCAGGCCTGCCGGTGCCGCGCACGATCGTCGCGCAGGATCCGGCGACGATCCGCGCAGCCTGGGAGTCGTTTTCCGGCGACTGCATCACCAAGCCGCTCTTCGGTTCCCAGGGCCGTGGGCTGTTGCGGCTCGCCGACCGCTCCGCGATCGATGCCGTGATCGCGGCGGTGACCGACCGCGGGCCGGAGGGGGCCTCGACCTACCTGCAGGAGTTCGTGCCGCACCAGGGCTGGGATGTCCGCGTGCTCGTGATCGGCAACCGGTCCATCTCGATCCGCCGGGTCGCGGCCGGCGGCGACTGGCGGACGAACGTCTCGTGTGGCGGCCGGCCTGAAGCCTTCGACGCCCCGGCGGAATGGGTGGACCTGGCAAACAGAGCAGCCGAGGCCGTCGGCGCTGAGGTGGCTGGCGTCGATCTCCTCCCCGCGCGGGACGGCAGGCTGCTCGTCCTGGAGGTGAACGCCGTCCCCGGATGGCGCGGCCTGGAGTCGGCGACCGGCGTGGACGTCGGCGACGCCGTCATCAGGCACCTGGAAAACAGAGCTGCGACGTCCGCCGACGCGACCTGACGGCCGTGATGGACGCCACGAATTTCCAGGACACGCCCCGGCGGCGCAGCCCGGACACCTGGCAAATGCGACACGGCCCGCCTGCCCATTTACTGCGCAGCCAGCCCCGTGCAACCAAACCGGGCAGCCCTGCCCGCAAAAAAGTCACGCTCGCTCCAGTGCTCGCAAGTCGTTGCTGCGCAGGCACTTCATGCATTCGCTTGACTCGGCGGAAAGAGTTTTCCGCATGGCCGACGCGGACATGCCCCGACCGCCTCCGGGCTGGTGACGTTCGGCTGATCTCGGCCTCGTCAGGCACGGCACGGACCGGCGTCAGGGACCGACATCCATCAGAGCAGCTCGCACCAGAGCACCTCGCAAGGAAGCAGACCGATCATGGCAGCAGCCACCACCGACACCGCCACCGACCACGCCGCCTCCGCCGTCCTCGAGGTGGCCGAGCGGCTCCATGCGATGGCCCCGGAATGGGTCGTCTTCTTCAGGGAGGTGCTCGGCGTGGACGGGATCATCCGCCGGACTTTCAACACCCCCGAGGCCCTGGTCCGGTTCGAGTGCACCCCGCACTACGCGCGGATCCGGGAAATGCTCGACGAACTGCGGGAAAAACAGCGGGAGAGGCCGGTCGAGCGGGAGGCCCAGCGGGTGGTCACCGTGCGGATGCCGAGCTCCCTGCATGAGACACTCAAGTCCGAGGCCGACGCCCTCCGGGTCAGCATCAACACCCTGTGCATCTCGAAGCTGATGAAGCTCATCGACGGCGAGGGCAGGCGGGAATTGACCGGCAGCCCGTCGCCGGCGGCCGGCGAGAGGGCGGCCGAAGATGCCGAAGGCCCGGCACATCGCAGGGCGAGAGCCTGAAAACGCGGGCCGCGGCGCTGCAGAGAGCGAGAGGGCGAGGACCGGAGCGGACCTGTAAGCCGGGTTCTGTTCCCCCCGTCCCCTTGCGGGAAGCCGGGGATGATGACCATTTCTCTAGGGCGGCGGTTGCCCGACGCCTCCAGCAGCCGACCCGGAAGTACGGCGAAACGGGCCGTTTCGCGGCGGCGAATCCCGGCCGAGGCCGCGACCGCCGAACTTCTTCCTGCTTGGCCTTGCTCCCGATGGGGTTTACCGAGCCAGACCGGTCACCCGGCCTGCTGGTGAGCTCTTACCTCACCGTTTCACCCTTACCTGCGGGGCGAACCCCGCCGGCGGTCTATTTTCTGTGGCACTTTCCCTGGCCTCGCGGCCGGTGGGCGTTACCCACCATCGCACCCTGCGGAGCCCGGACTTTCCTCCCGCCCGGGCCATCGGTCGCCGGACAGCGACGTCGGCCACGGGCCGGCGATCACCCGGTCCGCTCCAGTCCTCGTTTTCCATCCTATGCTTTCGCAAGACGCGTGGGCGTGTCCTCGGGAAGATTCCCAGAAAACCGCCGGAATATGCATATTGCACGGCGTTCTTCCGATTCTTGACCCCCGAACACGGCAGCCACTACTCTCGTAGAATCTTCACAAAGCACGAAACGTGCAGCCCCTGTCCCTCGCGAGATGACCGTCGGGAACGGTCGCAGGGCCTGTATCGCATGACGGCCCCTTTCGCCTCCGACACCATGTCCAAAAGCAGCACGCAACGCCACGAGAACCACCATTCCCATGAGGGGCAAGCCCCTCACGAGGGCAGGCGGCCGCAGACGTACGGAGAGCTGATTCCGCTGGGGGGCGGCGACCCGATCCCGCTCCTGCGGACCACCCTCCTCGTCGGCAGACGGGAGAGCTGCGACATCGTGCTCCGGTTCCCGAACGTGTCGGGAGCCCACTGTGAGCTTTCGGTCTCCGGCGGTCATTGGGTCGTCAAGGATCTCGGCAGCAGCAACGGGACGAAGGTCAACGGGTCGCGGATCACGGAGCAGCAGGTCGAGTCGGGCGACAAGATCTCGTTCGGCCGCCACGTCTACGAGATCTTCTACAACCCCGCCCTGCTCGGGGCCGATGGCACGGAAGCCGGCGAACATCAGCCCGACGTGTTCGCGACGTCGCTCCTGTCGGCGGCCGGGCTCGAGCGCCGTCGGGCGGCCCACGATTTCAAACCGCGCCGCTGAACGTCCGCCAGGGCGGGTGGATCACGCGGCATGGCCCGCCGAACGACCGGCGGGGCCGCCGGCGACGCCACCCTGCGGATTGGTACACTTTCCGCATGCCCCAGCGACGAACGCGCAAGTTTCGTGCCGACCTCCGCAAGAACAGGTCATCGCGCCGTCGCGCAGGAGACCTGACCCGGGCGGTCGCCGCGGATCCCGACCACGCCGGCGACCTCGCCTCGTCCGAACGGATCTCCGGCAAGGGCGATCTCACCCGCAAGCGCACCATCGTCATCGACGACCAGCCGACAGGCGAAGGCGACGGGCTGTCTGTCTCGCCCGCCGCCGAGGCGGCCTGGCGCGGGCAGGTGCTCCACGTGCACGGCCTCGAGAGCGTCGTCCGCGCGGATGACGGCAGGACAGTCCGCTGCACGACGCGGCGGCTCCTCCGCACCATGCGCACCGAACAGCGGCACCCCGTCGCCGCGGGCGACTGGGTGCGGGTCCGGGAAGAGACCGGCGGCGGCGTGATCCAGTCCGTCGAGCAACGCCGCACCTCGCTCTGCAGGACGAGCCGGCGCAGGCGGCACGTGATCGTGGCCAACGTCGACCAGGCGGTGCTCGTCGGCAGCGCCGCCATGCCCGACCTGAAGCCCGGACTGATCGACCGGCTGGTCGTGGCCGCTGAGTCCGCGGGCATCCGCCCGATCGTCTGCATCAACAAGATCGACCTCGTCGATCCCGCGAGCCTCGTGCCGCTGGCGGGCGTCTACGCCCGCATGGGCTACGCGACGATCCTCTGCTCGGCGGTCACCGGCGTCGGCATCGACCGCCTGCGGCGCGAGCTCGTCGGCCGCGTGACCGCGGTCGTCGGCCAGAGCGGCGTCGGCAAGTCGTCGCTCCTCAACGCGATCGACGCGAGCCTCTCCCTGCCCGTCGCCGCGGTGAGCGACGACAACCAGAAGGGCCGGCACACGACGACGACCGCCAGGCTGATCCCGCACGCCCTCGGCGGCTCGTTCGTCGACACGCCCGGCGTGCGGCAGTTCCAGTTGTGGGAGGCCGTGCCGGCGGAGGTGCCCGCGGCGTTTCGCGACCTGCGGCCGCTGGCCAACCTGTGCCGGTTTCCCGACTGCAGCCACACGCACGAACTCGACTGCGCCGTGAAGCACGCCGTGGCGGACGGCCTGCTCGACACCCGTCGGTGGGAGAGCTGCTGCCACCTGGCCGCCACCACCGACGCGGACGATCCGCCCGGCGGCGATGAATCCCCCGAGGAGCTCGAGTGACCCAGCCGAGGCGGACCAACAGCGTGCAGAGCGAGCGGTCCGTGCTCGTCGGCGTGCTACTCGACGCGCCCGTCGACCCGGAGAACCCGCTCGACGAGCTCGCCGGGCTCGCGGAGACGGCCGGCGCCCATGTGGCCGCACGGATCACGCAGCGCCGCGAGCGGCCCGACCAGACGACCTACCTCGGCAAGGGCAAGGTCGCGGAGCTCGCCATGCTCGTCGCCCACCACGACGCCGACGTCGTCATCTTCGACAACGACCTCTCCCCCGCGCAGACCCGCAACCTCGAGCGCGAGCTGAAGACGAAGGTGCTCGACCGCTCGGAGGTGATCCTCGACATCTTCGCCGCCCGCGCCCGCACCTACGAGGCCCGCCTCGCCGTGGAGCTGGCCCAGCTCGAGTACTCGCTCCCCAGGCTGAAGCGGATGTGGACCCACCTCTCGCGGCTCAAGATGGGGATCGGCATGCGCGGCCCCGGCGAGAAGCAGCTGGAGGTCGACCGCCGGCTCGTGGAGAAGCGGATCCATGACCTGAAGGAGGAACTGGCCGTCATCCACGGACGGCGCGAGCGGGAGGTGGCGGCGCGGCTCGAGCACCTCACCGTGTCGCTCGTCGGCTACACCAATGCCGGAAAGAGCACGCTGCTCAACCGGCTGACGGGGGCGGACGTGCTGGCCGAGGACAAGCTCTTCGCCACGCTCGACACCCGCACGCGGCGCTGGCGGCTGCCGGGCTGGGGGCCCGTGCTGCTCAGCGACACCGTCGGCTTCATCCGCGACCTGCCCCACCGCCTGATCGCGAGCTTCAAGGCGACGCTCGAGGAGACCCGCCAGGCCGACCTGCTGCTGCACGTCGCCGACGCCTCGAGCCCGCTCGTCGACACGCAGATCGCCGCCGTGCGCGGCGTCCTCGCGGACATCGGCGTCGACGAGAAGGACACGCTCCTGGTGCTCAACAAGATCGACGCGCTCGCCGACCGCGCCACCCGCGGCAGCCTGCTCGACCGCTATCCGCACGCCATCTGCGTGTCGGCCCGCACGGGCGAGGGGATCGCGGCGCTGGAGCAGGCCACGACCGCCTGCCTGGGCCGCGGCTTCCGCGATGTGGACGTGCATACCGATCCGGGCAACGGCCGGCTGCTGGCCTGGCTGAGCGCGCACGGCGAGGTGCTGTCGCGGCACTTCGTCGACGACCGCGTCACGATCCACTGCCGGATCCCGGCGGCCCTGCTGGGCCGCATTCCGCCCGCCGAGGCCGTGGTGCTGCCCCACGTGCCGCCGGCCGCCGGCTGCGTCGACACCGGTGTCGCGGACGTGAGGCCGACGCCGTGACGGCCACCGTGGCGGGATCGCGGCCGCGCCGGACACTCGACGGCAGGGTCGCCCTCGTCACGGGCGGCTCGTCGGGCGTGGGCCGGGCCGTCGCACTCGAACTCGCCCGCCGCGGCGTGCACGTGCTCGCCACCGCGCGGCGCGCAGACCGACTCGCCACGTTGGCGGACGAGGCGGCGGCGCGAGGGCTTGTGCCGATCGCCCACGAGGCGGGCGACGTCACGCTGCCCGACGTCAGGCGGCGGCTCGTCGACGGTGCGGTCGAGCGGTTCGGCGGCCTGGACATCCTGGTCGCGGCGGCCGGCAGCGGCGCCGTCGGACGTTTCGGCGACGCGTCCCCGGACACGCTCCGGCGGATCATGGAGGTCGATTTCCTCGCCCCCGCGGAACTGGTCCGCGCCGCCCTGCCGACACTCCTGCACAGCCCCGATCCGGCGATCGTCCTCGTGGGCTCGATCCTCGGCCGTCATCCGCTGCCGATGCACGCGGAGTATTGCGCGGCGAAGGCGGCGCTCGCATCGCTGGCGGGCTCGCTGCGCCTGGAATTCGCCGCCGACGGCACAGAGCGACGACCGATCGACGTGCTGCTGGCGACCCTCGGCCCCACGGAGTCGGAATTCTGGAACAGCCTGGTGGCGGGCCGCCGGGCGGAGTGGTCGCGGGGCGGGGCCTTGTCGGCCGAGCGGACGGCCCGGATCATGGTGGACGCCCTCGTGCGGCGACGCCGGGAGGTCCTGCCGGGCTGGCGCGCGGTTGGATTCTCCTGGGCCGCACGCCTCGTCCCCGGACTGATCGATCGGGCGCTGGCCCGGAGAATCCGCCGCGGGCAGTCTCGAGCCACGCCATGACACCAGCCTCCCCCGCCGCTCCCGACCGCCTCCTCTCGGTCGCCTGCCCCGCATGCGCCGCGATGATCGCCGTCGACGCCGGCCTGCTCGGGATGGCTGCGGAATGCCCGCTCTGCAACCGCGGATTTCGGCTGCCCCCAGCCTCCGCCGCGGCGGCACCACCGGCGCGTCACCGCGATGGCACACCGGCCGGGTCGGCCGCCGGGAAGCCTGCGGCGACGTCAAGCACCGCCGCATCGCGGCCGGCCGGCGAGGCGTGGTCGAAGCTCGAGTCCCGCCTCGAACCCCGGCTCGAATCCCGGCTCGAATCCGGGGAAGCCACGGCGGCCGGCGACGACCAGACGGCCAAGCTCAAGCGGGCGTCGGCCGATCGCGCGGCGCGACGGGCGCGACGCAACGTCGTCATGCTCGCGGTCGGCGGATCGCTGCTCCTGGGCATCGTGATGCTGCTGGGCAGGAAACGTCGCTGAGGAACCGGCCGCCGGACCGCAGCTGTCCCGGACAACCGCTGTGTGCCGTGCCGCCTCAGGCGGTCTCCAGCGCCTCGCCGATCGCGAGCAGATCCTCGGCGTCGAGGCACGCGTCGTTCGAGTGGAAGAGCCGCCGCACGGCCGCACGGTGGATCTTCATCTTGGTGCCGCCGACGCCCAGCGCACCGTAGACCACCGCGTCGCCCCATGGGCGGGCCTTGTCGGTGGCCGCGACCCCTTCGATGCCTGCCGGCGGCACCGCATTGAGGTCGATCAGCACCCGGGCCCTCCGCGCCAGCGCCCGCGCCGGCGCGTCGAGCAGCGTGGCACCGGCCGCCCCACAGGCGACGATCAGATCGGCGGCGGCGAGCGCCGCGGCGAGCGCGGCGTGCGTGGGGCAGGCGGCGCCCGTCGCCACGCCCTCGACCGGCTCGAGCCGGCCCGTCGGCACCGCCGCCACGATCCGTCCGCAGGCCTCTTCGGCCCGAGCCAGCGTCCGCGAGGCGACGGTTACGGCCACGCCCCTGCCGGCGAGCAGCCGTGCCACCCGCTGCCCGACCGGACCGCTGCCGCCGAGCACGAGGGCCCGGCACGCCGCCTGCGGATCACCGAGCGGCAGGTGCCGGCCGGCCGCCACGACCGCCGCGCTCGCGGTCGTGTTGGCACCGGCCGGATCAAGCAGCAGGCTCACCCGCACGGGGCCGAAGAACGTCCGCTTCACCCGGTCGAACACCGCCTCCGCCGCGGCCACGTCGGAGCCGCCCACGAAGATCGCGGTCGACGCCAGATCGGTGCCGCCGCGGGTGAACATCGCGCCGTGCACGAGAGGCACGGCACTTTCGGGCGTGACGCCGCCGTGCCGCAGCAGCGTCTCCGCTCCCGCATCCACGGCCACGATCGCGTCGAACGTGCTGGGCTGCTGGTCGCAGTCGAGTTGCAACAGGATCTTGGCGGTCATCGTGCGCCTCCAACACGAACGCCCGCCTCGAAAGGCGGGCGTCGCGGTTGTTCCGTCCGTCACACAGTCATCCGCCGCTGGAAGCGGCGGCAGCGAGCGACGAAAAAACTCGGCTTTTTCGTCGCTCTCGTGGAAAAAGGCCACGGAGGGCTTTTCCCACAGCCGGCTAGAAGCCGCGGAACGGGTGGGCGGCCTTGTCCTTGCCCGCGACCATCTCGTCGACGGTCGGCTTCCCCTTCATGGCGTTGGAGATCGCGTCCATCGTGGCCTTGTAGTTGTACTCGTAGATCTTCTTGTCGTCCTCGGCGAGCCAGTGGATGAACACGCCGCAGACGATGACGAGGTGCTCGGCCTCGGCCTTGGGGATCACGCCCGCGGCGACACTGTCAGCCACGGCCTTGGCGACGGCGGCCTGCGCCGGTCCGAACATCTGGACGGCCTGCTTCGCGCCTTTGATCGTGACCTTCGTGATCATGACGGTCGCCGGCTTGACGGCGAGGTTCGGGGTGAGCACGGCCAGCAGGTTCGAGTGGCCCTCGCTCTGCCGGGCCAGGGCGTTGGCGAACGCCACGCCGACAGGACCGTCCTTGCTGCCGATCAGCAGGTCGATGTGGGCGATCTCGTTGCCGTCTCCGCTCAGCGCTTCACCGATGTACATCGACATGTCGTTGGTCTCCTGTCTGATAGGGTCTGCAGTACCACGCGTGGAAGCCGCAGAGGATACCATTCGGTCGGATCCCGACAAGCTGGCGGCGTTTCCGGCCAGTCCCGAGGCACTGTGGCGGCATGCAAGCAACGCCCGAAACGTCCCCGTCCAACGGCCCGCTGGTCATCCTCGGCGCGAGCGCCCGCAGCCTGGCGGAATCGGCGCGCCGGGCGGGCTTCGAGGTGCACGCCGCGGACCTGTTTCGCGACCTCGACCTGGTCGCGGCGGCCCGCGAGGCGGTGCGGGTCACGGGTGAGTCGGGAGGCTATCCGCATGGACTGGTGGCCGCGGCCACCGGTTTCCCCACAGGCGCGGCCTGGTGCTACACGGGGGCCCTCGAAAACCACCCCGAACTGCTCGCATCGCTCGCCGGCGCCCGACCGCTCGCGGGCACCCCGGCCGCCACCGTGGCACGGATCCGCGATCCGGACCTGCTCTCCGCCGCCGTCGCAGCGGCGGGCCTCACCTTCCCTGACACGCACCACCGGCCGGACGGGCTGCCGACCGACGGCTCCTATCTTGTCAAGCCGCGGGCGAGCGCCGGGGGCCGCGGCATCCGCCCCTGGGACGAGACGCTGGCGGCGATCTGGTCGCGGCATCCCGCGACCGCCGACCGGCCGGCGCACGTCTGGCAGCTCCGGCTCACCGGCGTGCCCGTGTCCGCGAGCTACGTCATGGCGGCCGGCACGTGCCGGCTCATCGGGGTGTCGCGGCAGCTGGTCGGCACGGCGTGGTGCCACGCACCGCGATTCACGTGGTGTGGCGGCGTCACCGAAGCCCGCCCCGGCTGGGTCGGTGGATTCACGCGGCTCGGCGCCACGCTGGCGGCGGCCTTCCAACCGGTGGGGATGATCGGCGTCGATGCCGTGATCGACGAGGGCGGCCGGATCGGAGTGCTGGAAGTCAACCCGCGGCCCACCGCGTCGATGGAGCTGTTCGAACGCGCTCTGGGAATCTCCATCGCCGCCTGCCACCTTACGGCCTGCGGTCGCGCCGCGCACCAGGACGAGGCCAGGGACCTTGAACACGGCTGGCATTGGGCCAAGGCGGTGCTGTTCGCAGCCGACGACGTGGCGGTGTCGCCGCCGCTGGTCGAGTCGCTCCGCGACGTCGCCGCCCGCTGGTCGCAGATCGACGCGGGTTGGGCGGGGATCGCCGACATCCCCGCGGCCGATCAGGTGCTCGCCGCTGGATCGCCCGCCTGCACGCTCTTCGCCCGTGGGCGACGCCCCGACGACGCGCTGCACGTCCTCCGGGAGCGGGCCACCCTGGTGGCGGGCCTGCTCCGGGCGTCGCGGCCATGCACCTCGGCATGAGCCCATGCGCCACGCGCATGCCCGGCCCCGTGGATCACGGCCGTCTCAGCCCGCCATCCGCCGCGGCACGACCTGCTCTTCCGCCGTCGACACGAAGTGCATCAGGTACGCGTCCTCGGTCGTGTCCTGGTAGAAGTCCTTCAGCAACGAGATCGCCCGGAAGCCCATCTCGCGAAAGAAGAGCTGCGCCGGCAGATTCGTCTCGCGAACCTCCAGCACGATGCGGCTGCGGCGGTCGGGTGTGAGCTTTCCGATCAGCTTCTGCATCATCCTCGTGCCGACACCGAGCCTGCGGTGCGATCTGGCCACGGCGAAGTTGAGCACGTGCAGACGGGCGCGGTGCAGTTCGTAGATCATGAAGGCGACCACGGAGTCGCCGGCCTCCGCCACCATGCCGATGCAGTTGCGCTGCCGCAGGCAGCGGGTGAAGTCCTCGTCCGTCCAGGGGAACTCGAAGGCCTCCTGCTCGATTCCGAGCACCTCTCGCATGTCGCGGCGGATCATCCACCGCACGTGGATCCGAAGCTGTTCCTGAAGCTGTTCGCGGTGCGACGCTGTCACGGGGCGATCTCCGTCTGCTCGGGACTCGGCCGCCCGCGGCCGGGCGATGAGGGGGCCGACCGTAGCAGGCGGCAGCCGTGCCACCAAGACCTCTCGTCAGCGAGAATCGGCCGGGCTTTTCCGGGGTCGAGATGCCTTGACCGGCCCCTCCGGGCCACCTACCCTCCCGCCCCGGTTCCACTCCGTCGCGACGGCCTGCCATCCATGCCATCCCTTCGTGTCGCACGCATGAACGCCGAGCATCCGGAGGCACGCCCGTCCGGTACGAGCATCCTCCGCTGGGTGGTTGCGTGCCTGGCCGCTATCGCCTCTTCAGGCGGCTGCGCGGGCCCGGCGATCCGCAGCCAGAGCCCGGAAGTGGAGGCGTTGGCGAGCCTCGAGACCGACACGCGCATGGTCGGCGACTATGCCAATCCCTGGGGGCTCAACGTGCAGCGGGTCGAGCGCGCGGCGCTGGTGACCGGCCTGCCCGGAACGGGGAGCGACCCTCCGCCCACGGCACAGCGGCAGTCGCTGATGGCCGACATGCAGGCCCGCGGCGTCGTGGAGCCCAACGCCCTTCTCGCGTCGACGTCGACGTCGCTCGTGTGGGTACACGGCTACCTGCCGCCGGGCGTGCGACGCGGCGATCGCTTCGATATCCACGTGGAGGTGCCCCGCGACTCGGAGACCACGAGCCTCGCCAGCGGCTGGCTGATGGAGACGCGGCTCGCGGAAATGGCGGTGCTCGGCAGTCGCATCCGCGATGGGCACGTCCTCGGGGTCGCCGAGGGCCCGCTGCTCGTCGACCCCGTGTCGGCCGGCACCCTCGACTCGGTGTCGAAGCTGCGTGCGAAGATTCCGGGCGGCGGCGTGGCCCTCTCGAGCCGGTCCATCGGCCTGATCATCTCGCCGGAGCACCGTTCCATCGCGCTCTCGAAGCGGATCGGCGACACCATCAACAGGCGGTTCCACGCCATCATCCGCGGTGCCAAGCGGGGCGTCGCCATCCCCAAGACCGACCGCTACATCGAGCTCGAGATCCCGCCGGTTTACGCCGACAACCTGGACCGCTACGTGCGGGTCGTTCGCAGCCTCGCCGTGGTCGAGCCGGCTGGAGGCCGCCACGCGCGGCTCGAACTCCTGTCGCGGCAGCTCGGCGATCCGGTGACGGCCCCGGCGGCCGCCCTGCGGCTCGAGGCGATCGGCAAAGAGGCCGTGCCCACGCTGCGCACCGCTCTGGCCTCCAAGGATCCGGAGATCCGCTTTGCCGCCGCGGAGGCGCTGGCCTATCTCGGCGAGTCCGCGGGCGCACCGCAGCTGGCGGAGGCCGCCAACAGCCTCCGCAGCGCCCGCCCCGCGGCGCTGGCGGCGCTCGGCGTCCTGGACGATGCCAACGGCATCGATGCGCTGCGTTCGCTCCTCACCAGCCCCAGCGCCGAGACGCGGTACGGGGCCTTCCGGGGCCTGTGGAAGATCGACCCCACGTCGCCGCTGGTGCGCGGCGAGCGGCTCGATGATGTCTGCTCGCTGCACGTGCTCGACGTGAAGGGCTCCCCGCTGGTGCACGTCACCCGCAGCCGCCGCCCGGAAATCGTGCTCTTCGGCACGGAGCATCCGCTCGCGGACGGGCTGCGTGCCGAGGCCGGCTCGTCCATCGTGGTCGTCGTCGACGGGCCGATGGCCATCGTGAGCCGCTTCGTCGCGGGCGAACCAGACCAGCAGGTCGACGTGCCGGCGCGGGCCGAGACGATCATCCGCGCCATCGCCGAGATCGGCGGCAGCTATCCGGACGTCGTGCAGTTCCTGCAGCAGGCCAGCTCCCACCACGCGCTCAAGAGCCGGCTGGTGTTCGACGCGCTGGCCGACGACCCGGGCCGCATGTCGATCCACGAGGAGGTCTCCTCGAGATCCCGCGACATCCCCGCCGCGGCGGACCGGGACGCGGCCGGGGCCGGCACCGACGCCGACTCGGTCCCGGGACCGGAAGAGTCCCCATGATCCGGCTCATCGCCCTGGAGCTCTTCGGGTTCAAGAGCTTCGCCGACAGGACACGCTTCGATTTTCCGAGCGGTGTCACGGCCGTGGTCGGCCCGAACGGTTCGGGAAAATCCAACGTCGTCGACGCGATCAAGTGGGTGCTCGGCGAGCAGTCGGTCCGCAGTCTGCGCGGCCGCGACATGACCGACGTCATCTTCGCCGGATCGGGCGGCCGCAAGCCGCTCAACGCCGCCGAGGTGTCGCTCATCTTCGACAATGCCGCCGCGGCCCTGCCCGTCGACGCCCCCGAAGTGCGGATCACCCGCCGGGTCTACCGGAGCGGCGAGAGCGAGTACCTCGTCAATGGCGAACCGGCCAGGCTCCGTGACATCCGCGAGGTTTTCTCGGGGACGGGTGCCGCCACTGAGGCGTACAGCGTCATCGAGCAGGGGCGGGTCGACGCGCTCCTCGTCGCCTCCGGACGCGACCGTCGGGCCGTCTTCGAGGAGGCGGCGGGAATCACCCGGTTCCGCGCGCGCCGCACGGAGGCGCTCCGCCGCCTCGAACGGAGCGAGCAGAACCGCCAGCGGCTCGCCGACATCGTCGGCGAGGTGTCGAGCCGGCTGGAGACCGTCAAGCACCAGGCCGCCCGCGCCCGCCGCTGGCAGCAGATGAACGACCGTCTGCGGGCCCTGCGGCTGGCGGCCGCCGCCAACGACCTGGAAGAGGTCGACGCGGCCGTGGCCCGTGTCGATGCGGCGCTCGCCGAGGCCCGCGACCATCACGCCGCGACAGTGGCCGCCGCAGAATCCGCAGCCGTCGCCGTCGCCCGCCTGACCGCCGCCGACGCCGAGATTCTGCCCCAGCTCGACGACGTCCGCGCGGCACTCGCCACGGACAGGCAGCGGGCCGCAGCCGCCGAGGCGACGCTCACCGCCCTGCGCTTGAGGCACGACGACGTCGAAACGGCGTGCGTCCGCGCCGCAGAGGATCGCCGCCGGGCGGGCCGGGATCGCCGGGCCGCAGCGGTCGCAGCCACCGCGGCGGCCGACGCCGTCGTCGCGCTCGAGCGGGAGGCCTCCGAGCTGTCGGAGCGGCTCGCCTCCTGCGAGCAGGCCGCGGCAGGGTCGCACCGTCACGCGGCCGACGCCCGACGGGCCGTCGTCGACCGCACGACCGCGGTCGAGCAGCTCGAGCAGGTACGTCGCCATCTTCAGTCGGACGTCGATCGCATCTCCGCCCGGGTCGAGGAGGCGCACCGTCTCGCCGACTCCTGGCGCACCCGCCTCACCACGGCCCGGTCGCAGACCGCCCGCATGCTCGAATCGGCGGCGACCTGGGAGGGCACGATCGCGACCCTCGGCCGGCAGCTGGCGGACGCGGATGGCGAGATCGCCGCGCTCGACGTCACGCATCGCGAGCGTTCGCAGGCCGTGAACGCGGCGTGGCAGGCGCTCGCGGAATGGACGGCGAAGCACGAGGCCTGCCGGGAACGGCGGACCATGCTGGCGGAGATGGTGGCCCGCCAGGAGGGATTCTCCGACGCCGCCCGCCGCCTGCTCGCCGACGCCGCCGCCTCGGCCGCCATTCCGGGGCTGCGTGGGCCACTGGCCGACCTGATCGATGCCGAGGTGGCCTGGGCCCCGCTGGTCGACGTGGTGCTCGGGCCCCTGGCTCAGGCGCTCGTCGTCACCGCGCTCGACGATCTCGTCCGCTGGCAGGCGGTGTGGTCCGCGACCGACGACGCCCGCGAGGTGCTGGCGGCCGGCGGCCGCATCGGCTTCCTGCCCGCAGCCGACGTCCGCACGCCCTCGTCGTTCTCGGCGGACGGTCTCCCCGGAGTGATCGGGCGGCTCGACCTGCTCGCCTGCCCGCCGGCCGCCGATCGCGAGCCGGTGCCGGATGTGGTGTCGCACCTGCTCGGCCGGGTGTGGGTCGTGGAGCGGATCGCAGACGCCGCTGCGCTGGTCGCCTCGGCGCCGCCGGACGTGCTGTTCGTCACGCCAGCGGGGGAGTGCCTCTCCACCGACGGCGTGATCGAGATGGGCCAGCCGGGCGCGGCCAGCGGCGCCGTCGCACGCCGCAGCGAACTGCGGGCGCTCGACCACCGGCTCGACGAACTCGGTCGCACGGTCGCCGATGCCGAGGCTGCCGTGGCGTCGCTGCAGGCGGAACTGGCCACGGTGCGGCGCGAGATCGATGAGGCCCGCGGCCGCAAGCAGCGCGTCGCGGAGCGGCTCGCCTCCTCCCGGGCGGAACTGGAGCGCACGCAGCGGGAGCACTCCGCCGGCTGCGCCACGCTCGTCGACATGGAATCGACCCTGCGCGACGCCGAGCACGACACCGTCGCACTGACCACGTCACGGGACGCCGCGATCACGGAGGCCGGAGCGTGCGATGCGCGGATCGCCGAGGCCCGCGACCTCCTCGCCAGGGCCCGGGCCGACATCGACGCACTCGACAGGTCGCGCGGCGAGGTGCTCGACGAGATCCATCGGCTCCGGATCGCCCAGGCGACCGGCGCGGAGCGGCTCTCGCGGAGCCGCGACGCGCTCTCCGACCGTCAGGCCGACGAGCGGGCCCAGGACACCGGCATGGCGGCGGCGGGACTCAGGGCCGAGGACGCGCACACGCGGCTCTCGGCCGTCGAGCTTGAACTGCTCGCCGCTGGGGCCGTTCACGCGGAGGCGCTCGTGGCGGCGGAACGATCGGCCGCCGTGCTCGCGGTGCTGTCCTCAGACCACGAGCGGCTCCTGGCCGAGCGGCGCGGCGTTGAGGCCACCCTCGATACCGCGCGAGCCGCGGCGGCCGGGCTCGCGGAGACGATCCATGCCCACGACCGCGAGGCCGGCGAGGCCCGGCAGCGGCGCGGCTTCATCGTCGAGCGGATCCGCGACGACTACGGCATCGCCATCGAGGACATCGCCGCGGCCGCCACCACCGACGCCGACGCCGACGCATCCACGCTCCCGTCCACGCGCGCCGAGGCCGACGCCGAGATCGAGTCGCTGCGAAAGAAGCTCACCTCCATGACCTCGGTGAACCTCGAGGCCCTCGCCGAGGCCGAGACCCTGACAGAGCGGCTCGCGTCGCTCGAGGCCCAGCTGGCGGACGTGACGAACGCCAGGCAGGCGATCGAGCAGCTCGTCGCCCGGATCGACGACGAGAGCCGCCGCCTCCTGGCGGAGACGATCGAGACGGTCCGTGGCCACTTCCGCGAGCTGTTCGAGCGGCTCTTCGGCGGCGGGCAGGCGGACATCGTGGTCGAGCAGGGAGTCGACCTCCTGGAGGCGGCGGTCGAGATCGTCTCGCGGCCTCCGGGCAAGGAGCCCCGCAACATCTCGCTCCTGTCGGGCGGCGAGAAGACGATGACCTGCGTCGCCCTCCTCCTGGCGATCTTCCGGTCGCGGCCGAGCCCCTTCTGCGTGCTCGACGAGGTCGATGCGGCCCTCGACGAGGCCAACGTCGACCGCTTCGCGGGCGTCCTGCGTGACTTTCTCTCCTCCACCCAGTTCATCGTCGTCACGCATTCGAAAAAGACGATGGCCGCCGCCGACACGCTCTATGGCGTCACGATGGAGGAGTCTGGGGTGTCGAAGCGGATCTCGGTCCGCTTCGAGTCCGCCGCGGCCACCGGCGCCCGTCCGGCACGAAAAGTGGCGTGACGCCGCGAAAACCCCGCCAAAAAACGGCGATCGACGGGCCTTTCCGGGCAATCGTCGTGAGCGGCTCACCCGTTGCCACCGCTGCCGTCGTGAAGAACGGCTCAAGTCTCACGACGTGATCTTTCGATCTAACCCTCGGACGGTCATGCCGTGAAGGTGTCCGGCTGAGAAGCGGGACGCCGACACGGGATGAAGCAGGGGGGGAATCCTGCGAGTCATGGTGCCGACCGGCGGCGTCTGCGGACGCCATCCGTTGTCGGTCTGCCTTCTCTCACCCCCCCGGCGCTTCAGGCCGGCCTCGTGGGGTCGACGACGCGGTCGGTTTCACGGGCGGTTTTCCGCGTCATGGGGGGCTGGGTCCCGCTGCTCGGAAGGGTGCGGTCTGGCCAGGACATTTCCGGACACGAATGATCCACATGGAGTCCACGCGATGAAGGTTTTCACGACAGGCCAGGTCGCCAAGATCTGTAAAGTTGCTCCCCGCACGGTGAGCAAATGGTTCGATTCCGGGCGGCTGAAGGGCTACCGGATCCCCGGCAGCCAAGACCGCCGCATTCCGCGCGAATACCTCATCAAGTTCCTCAAGGAGCACGGCATGCCGCTGGGCGACCTCGAGGACGAGGCGATGGCCAAGGTGCTGCTCGTCGGCCAGGACCAGGTCCTGATCGAGAACCTCAAGAAGCAACTGCCCGTGGAGCGGTCCTTCAAGATCCAGGTGGCCGCCAGCGGCTTCGAGGCAGGCATCCAGGCCGAGAGCTTCCATCCCGACTGCATCGTCGTCGACTACTCGATCGGCCGGATCGACGCCCAGCAGATCTGCCAGAACCTGCGTCGTAACCCCGAGTACGCCGACACCATCGTGATCGCCCTGCTGCCCGACGACGGCTCGCAGATCACCGTGGACAGGGCCCACGTCAACGAGAGCTTCAAGAAGCCCTTCGACGTTGCCCTGCTGGCCGAGCGGCTCCGCACGCTGATCGGCGCCCGCAAGGAACTGGTCTGACACGACCGCGATCGTCCAACCCCATCGACATGGGCCGGCGCGTCCCAGGGATGCGGCGGCCCATGCTCTTTTCCGGACGGTATCATGGCGAACATGGCCACTCCCCACGGCATCCGCATGATCGATGTCGGCGCAAAGCCGACCACGCTCCGCACCGCACGGGCCTCGGCGCGGCTGCGGGCCCTGCCCGAGACGATCCGGCGGATCCGGGAGGGCGAACTCGAGAAGGGCGACGCCATGGCCACCGCCCGGCTCGCCGGGATCATGGCCGCCAAGCGGACGAGCGACATCGTGCCACTGTGCCACCCGCTGCCGCTCGACGCAGTCGACGTGTCGCTCTCCTTCGCCGACCCGCAGGCCGTTCTCATCGAGTCGTTCGTGCGGGCGACCGCCCGCACGGGCGTGGAAATGGAGGCCTTGGCCGCCGTCTCGGCCGCCGCGTTGGCGATCTACGACATGTGCAAGTCGATCGACCGGGGAATGACGATCGAGCAGGTCCGCCTCGAGGAGAAGACGGGCGGCACCAGGGGCGACTACGTGCGGTCCTGAGCGTTCGCCTCGGCCAGATTCGTTTGAGCCAGATTCGTTTCAGCCTGGATCGTTTCAGCCAGGATCGGCTCGAGCTCGTCGACGAAATCGCGCACGTCCTTGAACTCCCGGTAGACGCTCGCGAACCGCACGTACGCCACCGGATCGAGCGTCTTGAGCAGCTCCATCAGCCGCTCCCCGAGCACACCGCTGGAGACCTCGTTCTCGTAGGTGCCGTAGAGCTCCGACTCGAGCGCCGTCACCACGGCTTCGATGTCCTCCGCGGTCACGGGCCGCTTCCAGCAGGCCTTGGCCAGTCCACGCTTGATCTTGTCGCGGTCGAACGGCTGCCGCTCGCCTCCCTTCTTCACCACCGTGAGCAGCTGTCTCTCGACCCGCTCGTAGGTGGTGTAGCGGCGGCGGCAGGCGAGGCACTCGCGACGGCGGCGAATCGACGCGCCATCGTCTCCGGCCCGTGAGTCGATCACCCGATCGTTGTCGGCACGGCAGAACGGGCAACGCATGACGCGAATCCTCTGCGGCCGCGGGCTTCGCGGCGACTCATTTCCACCGCGGACTCCGCCGCGGCCCCGGCACATCCGCGGTGGATGCAGCCGAGACGCATGCTAGCGTAGAAGCACGGCGACCAAACCGGCAAGCCGAGATCGCAACGGCTCGCGGGGTGGCCGCGGCGCAACCGTCATTCGGCCGCCGCGGGGCCGGCCTCGGCCGGCGGAGTGCGGGGCCTCGCATCGCGGACGAGCTTCCAGTCCCGCCGTTGCCGCGAGGAGGGAATGTCCATGGCCTTGCGGTACTTCGTGACCGTGCGGCGGGCCACGGTGATGCCCTGCTTGGCCAGCGCGTCGACGAGGTCGTCGTCGCTGTAGGGACTGTCCTTGGGCTCCCCGTCGATGATTTCCTGCAGCTTGATGCGGACGGCGTCCCAGGCGACCTCCTCGCCGTCGGCGCTCACCGTGCCGCCCACGAAGAACCGCCGCAACGGCACGAGCCCGCGAGGCGTCTGCAGCCACTTGTCGTCCACTGCCCGGCTCACCGTCGTGACGTGCATGCCGATGCGGTCGGCGATCTGCTGCATCTTCAGCGGCTCGATCGCCTCCGGCCCCTCCGAGAGGAAGCGGGTCTGATGGTCGACGATCGCCTGCGACGTCTTCAGCAGCGTGCTGCGCCGCTGTTCGATCGCCTCGATCAGCCACTGCGCGGCGTTGATCTTCCGCTTGATGTAGTCGCGGGTGGCCGGCGAGGTGTCGGCCGCGTGCAGCATCTCGCGGTAGATCGGGCTGATCCGCAGGTTCGGCAGGTCGACCTCCTCGAGCCGCACCTTCCAGGAGCCGTCGGGCTGCTGATCGACGTAGACGTCGGGCTTGATCGCGGGCACGTAGGGGGCTGTGAAGGCGGCCCCGGGCTTCGGCTGCAGGCCATGGAGCAGGTCCCGGAGCCGCTCGATCTGCTCGATCGACAGGCCGGTCTTCCTGGCGATGAGCGGCAGCCTGTTGCCGCCGAGATCCTCGAGATGTTCGGCGACGAGCCGCCGGAGCAGCCGGCCGTCGGCCGAGTCGGGATGGATCTGGAGCAGGAGGCACTCGCGCAGGTCACGGGCGCCGACGCCCGGGGGATCCATCCCCTGCACGATCCTCAGGGCCTTCTCGAGCTGCGTCTGCTGGTCGGGCGGGCCGTCGGGATCGGCGAGCTCCTCCAGCGGCATCGATAGGTAGCCGTTGGCGTCGAGGTTGTAGATCACCTTGTCGGCGGCCTGCCGCTCCGCGGGGGAGAGCTCATAGTTGGAGAGCTGCTCGTGCAGGTGGTTCGACAGCGTCTCCGGCCGTTCGGCCATGTTGGCCATGGCATCGAGGTAGCGATCCCCCGCCTCGTCGATCTGCGTCGCGGAAGGACGGCTGCGATCGTCATCGGTGTCCGGATACTCGTGCGACCAGTCGTAGGACCGCTCGAAGTCGGCCTGGTTGGCATGCTCCTGGTCCACGATGAGCGGCCGCTCATCGACGGTCTTGTCAGCCGCCACTGGCTCGGGCTGCCCGACGGGGGGCTCCGCCGCGGCCCCGGTGGCCCCCGGCTCGTCCACCCCGGGCTCGTCGACCTCGAGCGTCTCGTTGTTCTGGATCTCCTGCTCGATCCGCTCCTCGAGCGCCATCACGGGCAGCTGCAGGATCTCCATCGACTGGATCATGCGCGGCGCAAGCACCTGCTTCTGCGCCATCCGCATTTCCTGGCCGAACGACATCCGCATGGCTGGTGCCTTCCACGTCGCGTGCCCGGGAGAGCGGCCGCCGCGTTCATCCGCGTCGACGACCCGTGCAAAGCTCCTGCAAGGATACCTTCTCGAGCCCGCCGCGTGTCACGGGAGCCGCTTCCCCGCCGCACGACGAGGATGTGGGCGCTTCGGGAAACGCCGGCGGGCCCTCGACGGCGGCGCTGCCGCGGTCGCCCCGGTGGACGTCGGCCCGGTGGACGTCGGCCCGGGGACGGGGGCGTGGACGGAAGGCTACATCCTCTGCCGCGCCGCGATGGCGTCGGCGAGCATGTCGCGGTTGGCCTGCTGCAGAGACGCGCCGACGGTGAGGCCGCGCGCGAGCCGCGAGAGCGCCACGGGCAGGCCCGCCAGGCGTTCCGCCACGACCAGCGCCGTGCCGTCCCCCTCCACGTTCGGCGTGGTGCCCATGATCACCTCGCGGATGCCTCCCTGACGCACCCGTTCCACGAGCCTGTCGATCGTGAGCTTCTCCGGTCCGACACCCTCCAGCGGCGCCACCCTGCCCTGCAGCACGTGGTAGAGGCCGCGATACCCGCCCGCCTCCTCGATCGCCAGCAGATCGCGGACCTGCTCGACGACGCAGAGCAGCGTGCGATCCCGCTTCGGGTCGAGGCAGACGGCACACTCCTCTCCCTCGGCGAGGTTGAAGCAGGTGCGGCAGGGCCGCAGCTTCTCCTTGACGGCGCGGATGCTGTCAGCGAACGCGAGCGCCTCGGCCCGCGACATGCCGAGCACGTGATAGGCCAGCCGCTCGGCCGTCTTGCGTCCGATGCCGGGGAGGTCGGCGAAAAAGTCGATGAGCCTCGCCACGGGCCCGCGGTTCTCAGCCATCACCGCCTCCCTGGCCGTCGTCGGCGTCGGTGAGTTCCCCGCCGCCGGAGTCGTCGTCGTTGGCATGATCCCGCTCGTCTTCACGGCCGTCCGCCGCACGGGCGGCATCAGCGACCGCGGCCACGACGGGACGGGTGGCGGCCCGCTGCCGCGGCGGCTCGACCTTGCGCACCGCGGCGTCAAAGACGGCGCGGGCATGGCTCACGAGCGGGTGCTCGACCGCCTCGCGCACGAGCGCCGCCTGCGAGGCGGCCGGCCGCCCCCGCTCGACGGCCGCAGCGGCACCGTCGGGCTGCGTGGGATCGGCCGAGGCCGCCGGCTCGACCACGATGCCGTGGCGGACGGCGCGGCCGGCACATGCCTCGAGGGAGCGGGACATCTCAGCGGCCACCTCGGGCCGCCGCAGAAATGAGGCCGCCGACCCCGACGTGGCGGGCAACGAGATCTCGAGCAGGCCGTCCCGCCAGCAGCCCCGCGTGGCCAGGGCCGCGAAGTCGGCGGCCAAGCCGGTGAGCGCCTCGCCGGCCCGCTGCCAGAGGCCGAGCGGATCGGCGGCCAGATCGGCGGCCGGATCGGGCGACACCGAATCATGCGACATCGGATCGGCCAGGTCTCCCGACGCGTCGACCGCCGGCACGTCCGGTGAGTGCGGTGCCGCGTCCTGCTCTGATGCCGATGCTGATCCTGATTCCGTCGGCAGCGGCCGATCGGGCGTTGCCGCGGTCACGGCCGGGGGCGACTCCGGGACCGCGCAGAGGACCGACGCCGCAGTCGCGTGCGGCAACGTCGCCGGCTCACCTGGAGCGGTGGCTCCCGCCTCCCGCTCGGTCGTTTTTTTTTCGCGCTCCGCCGCTGGCGGCTCGCCCGCCGGCGCCGGCCGCCCTGCGGGGACGTTGCCGGCCGGCGCAACGCGGGGAGCGTTCGCCTGCGGCCTGGCAGGTGCCGGAGCACGCGCCGCTGGCCCCGGCCCGGCCGCCCCGGCGGCGCTCACCCTCTCCACCGCTTCAGCCAGGCTGTCGAGATCCTCGAGGCTGGCCAGCCGCACGATCGCCATCTCGGCCAGCACGGCGGCGTGGCCGCTCGACCGCATCCTGCCGAGCGCATGATCGATGATCTGCAGCATCGCGAGCAGCGTGGTGGTGCCCGCCTCGCGGCCGAACGCCGCCAGATCCACGCCAAGTCCGGCCCCCTGCCGCAGGTGCTCGGGACCGCAGCCCACGCTCGACAGCAGCGCATCTCGCAGCGCCGCCATGACCTGCTCGAGCACGCCGCCGGGATCAGCGCCCCCCGCGAGCGCGTCGTCGAAGGCGGCGATCGCGGCCCGGGCATCGCGGGCCGCGATCGCCGCCACGATGGCCCCGACCTTTTCCTCGCGGCCGGTGCCGATGATGGCGTGCACGTCGTCCACGCCGATCGGGCCGGAGGCCGCGCCGAGCAGCTGCTCCAGGAGCGACTGGCTGTCCCGCATGCTGCCGGCGGCACGTCGCGCGATGAGCGCGAGGGCCTCGGGCGACACGTTCGCCCCCTCGGCCGCCACGATCTGCTCCAGCCGCCGGGCGATCGCCGGGGCGTCAACCGTCTGGAAGTCGAACCGTTGGCAGCGGGAGAGGATGGTGATCGGCAGCTTCTCCGGCTCGGTCGTGCAGAGCACGAACTTCACGTGCGCCGGAGGCTCCTCGAGCGTCTTGAGCAGCGCGTTGAACGCCTCCCGCGTGAGCATGTGGACTTCGTCGATGATGTAGATCTTGCAGCGGCCCCGCGCCGGTCTGACGGCGACGTTTTGCCGCAGCTGACGGATCTCGTCGATGCCGCGGTTGCTGGCGGCGTCGACCTCGACCACGTCGATGTCCTGCCCGGCGGCGATCGCCCGGCACCGCTCGCACTCGTTGCACGGCTCCGCCCCGTCGCCGCCGGTGCATTCGAGCGCCTTCGCATAGATGCGGGCCGCACTGGTCTTCCCGACCCCACGGGCGCCTGTGAAGAGGTAGGCGTGCCCGACCCTGCCCGACTCGATCGCACCGGAGAGCCCGCGGGCCACGTGCTCCTGGCCGACCAGCTCGTCGAACCGCTGCGGACGATAGCGGCGGGCCACCACCTGATATCCGGCCTGCTGGTATCCGGACTGCTGGTGCCCGGACTGGCCTGCCGGAGTCTCCGCGGACGCGGCCCGGTCGGAAGCTGATGGGCTCTGGGCCATGGCGGATCCGCACGGGGATGCGGCAGCGGGCCGTGCCGCCGCCGGTGGATGGGGCGACGGCCGGCCGCCGATGAGAGGCCCACCGCACAAAGGGGCGACTGCTTATGGCTGCTGCGGTTAGGCCCTGACCAGGTTCGCAGGCCCCCATCGCAGGGGCCTCTCATCGGCGGTCGCGCCGTCTCCGCTTTTGTACGCCGCGCCGCGCATGCGGTCAAAGGCTGCTACATTTTGGCCTCATGGCGTCGCCGATGATGCAGCAGTTCGAGGCCGCGAAAGCCCGGTGCCCGGGGGCGCTGGTGCTCTTTCGCATGGGCGACTTCTACGAGCTCTTCGGCGCCGACGCCCGCGAGGCGGCCGACCTGCTCGACCTCACGCTCACCAGTCGCGACAAGGGGCCCGACGCCCTGCCGATGGCAGGCTTCCCGCACCACCAGCTCGACGTGCAGCTGGTCAAGCTCGTGGCCGCGGGCCGTCGCGTGGCGATCTGCGAGCAGATCGACGACCCCAAGACGACGAAGGGCCTGCTGCGCCGCGAGGTCACGCGGATCGTGACCCCCGGCATCGCGGCCGACGAATCGCTCCTCGACCCCTCGCGGCGGAACTGGCTCGTGGCGATCGCCCCGCGGGCCAGGGCCGCCCGTTCTGCAGGCGCGCAGGGCCGCGATGCCGACGGGAGCGAGACCGGCGACGGCACCGGCGGTGGCTCTGGCGGCGATTCTGTCGTCAACTCTAGCATCGACTGCGGCATCGCCTGGATCGACGTCGCTGCGGGCAGGTTCGAGGCGGCTGTCGTGCCACGCGACGACGTGGCCGACCTCCTGCTCGGGCTGGAGCCGGCCGAATGCCTCTGCGCGGAGAAGGATCGCGATCTCGTCGAGGGGATCGTCCGCGGCGCCGGCGGCGGTCTGCTCGCCTCGGCCTGCGCCGTCACCACGCGGCCCGACTGGTGGTTCGACGATTCCTCCGCCCGCACCGCGGTCGACCGGGCCGTCCGCCGGAAGCGGCTCGAGGGCCTCGGCTTCGACCTCCCGGCCGACCTGCCGGCGATCGCCGCCGCCGGCGGCATCGTGGCCTACATCGAGGAAAACGAGCCGGCGGCCGTGGGCCGGATCGAATCGTTCGCGGTCTGGCGGCCGGGCCATCGCCTGGAGATCGACGAGGCCTCACGGCGGAGCCTCGAGCTCGTGCGATCGGCGTCGGGCGGCCGCGGCCGCCGCGAGGGCTCGCTGGCCGGCGTGCTCGACCGCACGAAGTCGCCGATGGGCGCGCGGCTCCTGGGCGAGTGGCTCTCGGCGCCGCTCGTCGACCGGCAGGCGATCGACCGGCGGCTCGATGCCGTGGCCGCGCTCGTGGCCGATCCCGCGCTCGCCGCGCGGCTGTCCGAGCTGCTCACCGGCATCGGCGACATCGAGCGGCTCACCAGCCGCGTGATCTCCGGCCGCGCCGGCCCCCGCGACCTCGAACGGATCGGCCGGGCGACGGCGATTCTCCCCGACCTCATCGCGGCGCTGGCCGGTGTCGGCGGCCTGCTCGCCGAGCTGCGCGACGGCATCGACCCCTGCACGGAACTCTCGCGGCGGATCGCCGCCACGCTCCGCGAGGGCTGCCCGGTGTTCGCCCGCGACGGCGGCTTCGTCCGCCCCGGCTTCGACGCCCGGTTCGACGAACTCGTCGAGCTGGCCTCGGGTGGCAAGGCCTGGATCGCCCGCTACCAGGCGCAGGAGATCGAGCGGACAGGGATCGCGTCGCTGAAAGTGGGCTTCAACCGCGTGTTCGGCTTCTTTCTCGAGGTGGGCCGGGCGCACGCGGCCAAGGTGCCGGCCGGCTACATCCGCAAGCAGACGGTGAAGAACGCCGAGCGCTACACCACCCCCGAGCTCGACGACCGGCAGCGGCAGGTGCTCGGCGCCGAGGAGGAATCGCTGCGGCGGGAGATCGAGCTTTTGGAGCTGCTGCGGCTCTTCGTGGCGGAGCATCGGCCCGCGCTCGACCGCGTAGCGGCCACGCTCGCGGCGCTCGATGTGCTGCGGTCGCTGGCCGACGTGGCCCGTTCGCGCGGCTGGGTGCGGCCGGAGATCGTGGAATCGGGCGAACTGTTCGTCGAGGCTGGCCGGCATCCGGTGCTCGAGGAGCTGCTGCCTGCGGGTGCGCTCGTGGCCAACGACCTGGCGATCGCGGCGCTGCCGGCCGATGCCGCGCGGCACGCGCCGGCCGCGGCCTGCCTGCTTTTGGTCACCGGGCCCAACATGGGCGGCAAGAGCACGTTCATCCGGCAGGCCGCGCTCGTGACGGTGATGGCGCAGGCGGGCAGCTTCGTGCCGGCCCGCAGGGCGCGGGTGGGGATCGTCGACCGGCTCTTCGCGAGGATCGGCGCGGGCGACGACCTCGCCCGCGGCGCGAGCACGTTCCTCGTGGAGATGTCGCAGACGGCACGGATCCTCAACCGCGCCACGCCTCGGAGCCTCGTGATCCTCGACGAAGTCGGCCGGGGCACGAGCACGTTCGACGGTCTGGCGATCGCGCAGGCGGTCGTCGAGCACCTGCATGGCCGGGTGGGCTGCCGCACGCTCTTCGCGACGCACTACCTCCAACTGGCGGCGCTCGACCGGCTGCCGGGCGTGGGCAACGTGCAGGTGCTCGTGCAGCAGCACCGCGACCAGATCGTCTTTCTGCACCAGGTGGTGCCAGGCGCTGCCGACCGCAGCTGGGGCGTGCACGTGGCCCGGCTGGCGGGAGTGCCGGAGCCGGTGATCGCCCGGGCCGGAGACCTGCTCGAGACCTTCGAATCGACTGCTCCCCGCCCCTGTCAGTTCAGTCGTCGAGGTGACGAGCCGACGAAGGCCGATGCTGGAGACGGCTACGCAATTGCGCCAAATGCGACGGTGCAGGCAAGCAGCGTTGATGACGGAGGTGCTGTTCCCAGGGACAAACAGCGGCGGCCGTCGACCCAGAGGACTGCCTCCGAGGCCAGCCCCTCCTCGAAGAAACTCCCGCTTTTCGATTGACGCGGACTGCGGTTCGGCTTGTGGACCGCCGGTGCACATGACGCCGGCCGGCCTGGACCTCGCCCGTACTCCGCTTCGGCCCCCATGGACGCCGTGGACGCCGTTTCGGGTGCTGGTACCGGCGGGCTGATACCAGGCTGATACCGGCCGCCCAGGGCAGCAAAGACCGCCTCAGAAATGCATTTTCCTCGGAAATGAGCAGCTTTTTGGGGCGAGGGGGTGTTTCCTCGGCGGCGTCCGCGGTCAAATAGCCCCACATCGGACCCCATCCCTGAATATCCGATAAAATCCGAAAAATCGTTGCATCCCTCTTGTCACAACCGCCACAGCCGGTAAGTTAGGGAAGGTTTTCTGCCGGAGGCACAGGGCTGTGCTTACACAGATGTTCAGCGTCCTCTCCTGTCGCTTCCGTATCGAATCCACAAAAGTTGCATCACTATGAAATTCTCGGCTGGCCTCTTGCGGCTCCACTGTGTTGTTCTCATCGCGATTGCCATCGCGGTGTGTGGCCATGCCATGGCGGCGACGTTGTATGTGCTGGGGCAGGCCGCCAGCGGGAACATTACCAACGCCACCACCTCGTTCGGGTCGATCGACACCGTTACGGGCCAGTACACGTCGATTTCGAGCGCCCTGCTGAGCGGCACGACGGTCAAGAATCTGGCGCTCGATCCAGTCACGCAGCAGTTCTATGTGTCGTCCGGCGCTGGTTCGAATCCGTCGTTGCGAATCCTGTCGACGACGGGCTCCATCTCGGCATCTCTAGGAGCGATCGGCAAGGACGTTCCGGCGATGTGGTACAACGCCGCCACCGGGACGCTCACTGCCTTTAGCCGTACTGCCCCGCAACAAATCGGCACCATCTCCACGTCAACGGCCGGTTTCTCTGCCGGGGCGACGCTTACTGGAGGCACCTTCGGCAACTTCACCGGCGGCCGCGGTGCCGCACTGACCGGGGTCAACTACCTCGTCGCCCCGAATTCGACGGCGGCAAACAGCGCCTTCGGCTCGATCGACCTGGCCACCGGCGTCTTCACGTCTGTCGCCACAGGCACCTCGTTTCAAACGATGGTCATCGCAAGCGACGGCTACAACCTCTATGGCCTCGTTCCGTTGACGACGGGTTCATCCGTCCTGTACAGCATCAACACGTCGAACGGGGCCCTGACCAAACTCGTCGATGTCACGCCAGTTGCTGGCAATCTTCCAATTCAGTATTCAGGCGCGTCGTTCGCCGTCGTTCCGGAGCCGTCTACGATCGCTCTTGCTGTGACGGGCGTGGCGGTCCTTGTCGGCCTGCGATCCGGCCGCAGGAAGAAGAAGCCCTCCGCCAGCACCTGAGCGGGGTGATCGAGAATCTTTTGCATTCGGCAGGCTGCGCGAGTTCCGCAGTTTTTCTTGGTGTGGGCCGGCGTGGATTGCTACCCGCTGATCATTCTATGCCTACCCGATGCGAGCATGGGCCCCACGAACCGCTCACGTTGAAGCGAGTCGCCGCCTCGCATGCCAACACCCCGAGTCGGCCAGCGTGAGCGACCGCCGCGGGGCTGTCGGGTTCGGACGTGCACGCCGCAGCCGCACCCAGGCGTTGATCAGCCGCACTGGTTCATCTTGTCGCGGGGCGTGCCCGCGGCCACGAGTTCGGGCAGCACGGTCACAGCCGGGGCCGGGCCGGCATCCGGGGCCACCGTCACCGCCACGCTCTTGTAGGCGGGCGTCCGCGAGAGCGGGTCGGCCGACTTCGGCACGAGCACGTTGCTCTCGGGGTAGTACATCGCCACGTTGCCCGGCCTGATCTGTTCGAACGACGACACGATCTGCCCGCGCATCTCCCCCACCGCGCTCGCGATCCGGCAGCGGCCGCCGGCGGTGAGTCCCAGCCGCCGAATGTCGTCCGGGTGGATCAGCACGATGTCGCGGCGGGTCTGGTTGCGGTAGAGGTCCTCCTCCTCGTAGACGACCGTGTTGAACTGCCCCTCGCTGCGAATCGTCATCAGCTGCAGCCCCAGCGGCGCGGCGGGGAGGTCGTGCACCGCGATCGCGGCGCGACCGTCGGCCGTCGGAAACGACGGCGTGTCGATCGCCCGGCCGGAGATTGAAAACTCCTTCTTCGTGCGGTCGATGTCGGCGATCTCCTCCAGGCCCGGCACGATCGCCGCGATCGCCCGGCGGATCGTGCTCGTGTGAGCCATGTCGCGCCAATTCACTGGCCCGCCCTCCCCCAGCACCCGCGTCGCCAGGTCGGCCACGATCGCCACCTCAGCCCGCGGACCGGTCTGCTCGTTGGCCGGATGCCGGGGCGTGCCGCCGTCGGAGAGCCGCACGTAGCTGAACATGCTCTCCTGCGTGGAGGGCTCCGGCTCCTCGTCGCGGGCGAGCACCGGCAGGATGATCGTCTCCTCCGCCCCCGTGCCCCAGGCGTGGCCCGTGTTGAGCGACGTGCTCATGGTGACCACGGTGTCGATCCTGGCCATCGCGGCGCGGGCGTAGGTCGCGTCGGGGCTCGCCCCGTAGAGATTGCCGCCGAGGCAGAAGGCCAGCCGCATCTTCCCCGCGTCGGCGGCGTCGAGGCACTCGAGCGTGTCGAATCCCTTCATCGTGGGCAGCGTCACGTGGAAGTGGCTCTCCAGCCGGTCGAAGATCGCCTTCTTCAGCGTGGGCGTGACGCCGACGGTGCCCATGCCCTGGATGTTGGAGTGGCCGCGGATCGGCTGCAGGCCCGCGCCGGGCCGGCCCACCATCCGCCGCATGAGGGCGAGGCTGGCGATCGCCTGCACCGTGGCGGCGCCGTGGAGGTGGTGGGTGATGCCCATCGTCCAGGCGAATATCGCCCGCTTCGACGCCGCATACTGGGCGGTGATGTCGTCGATCTGGGCCCGGGAGACGCCGGACTTCTCGACGATTTCGTCCCAGGAGAGGCCGTCGAGCCGGGCGGAGAGCTCCGGCCAGCCGGTGGTGTGATGGCCCAGGAAATCCTCGTCGATCACCGGCTCGCCGTTGGCCTGCCGGGCCCCGCCGGCCGCGGCGTGCAGCTCCTTGAGCCGCTTCATCATGCCGTAGACGAGCGCGAGGTCGCCACCGACGTGGGGCTGCACGTAGGTGCTGGCGATCTCGGCCCCGAAGAGGAGCGCCCAGGGGTCGCTGGGCACGGAGAAGTTCACCAGCCCCGTCTCCACGATCGGATTGACGACGACCACCTTTCCGCCGCGGCGGCGGACCATCATCAGCGTCCGCATCATCCGCGGATGGTTGCTGGCCGGATTGCCGCCGATCAGGAAGACCATGTCGGCCTTCTCCATGTCGTCGAGCCTCACGGTGCCGGCGCCAGTGCCGATGACGCTCGAGAGGCCGACGCCGCTGGCCTGGTGGCAGTAGTAGCTGCAGTTGTTGACGTGGTTCGTGCCGTAGAGCCGGGCGAAGAGCTGCAAGAGGAACCCCGCCTCGTTGCTCGACCGGCCGCTGAAGTAGAAGAACGTCTCCTCGGGCCGCGTCGCCCGCAGCTTCCGGGCGATCCGCTCCATGGCGTCGGCCCAATCGATCGGCCGGTAGTGCTGCGATCCCTTCTCGAGCACGACCGGCTGCACGAGCCGGCCGGAGTGCTCCAGCTGGTGGGGCGTGAAGGCCCGTAGCTGCGCGATGGAATAGGTCTCGAAGAACGACGGCTTCACCGCCCCCTGCATGTCGGCGACCATCGCCTGAAACGACTTCTTGCACACCTCCGGGAAGTGGCCGGCCTCGTTGACCATGCCTCCCGACTGCCCGCCCATGCCGAGGGCGCAGGTCTTGCAGGCGTTCTTCGACCGCATCGCCTTCCAGAACTTCCAGAGGCCGCCCGCCTCGTGGGCCTTCTTGAAGGTGTAGAGCACCGCCCGCCAGCCGCCGCCAGTTGTGACCCTGCCCATGTGTGTGGCCGCCGATGTCGTGTGGAGGTGAATCGTCCGGAATCAGCCATCCGCGGCCGTGCCGTCAGCTCCCAAATGTACCTTGCTGCTGGGCTGTTAGGCGACGCCTCCCGCGCCACCTCTGCCCGACATGGCACCGCCGGGAACGGTACGAGTTTCCTCGCTGTGGCCGCGGCGGCCACACGCTCGGAATCCTCGCACCGATTCCCGGCTTCCGCGGACGCCCTCAGTCGAGGCTCACCGTGACCGTCTTCGTCTCGAGGTAGGGATCGAGGCCGCGCTCGCCGAGTTCGCGGCCGAAGCCCGACTGCTTGAAGCCGCCGAACGGCGCGGCCGCGTCGAACACGTCGTAACAGTTCACCCACACCGTGCCGGCCCGGAGCCGGCGGGCGACATCGTGGGCCTTGCCGACGTCGCGGGTCCAGACGGCCGCCGCCAGACCGAAGGTGGTGGCGTTGGCTCGGCGGACGAGTTCGTCGACATCGGAGAACCGCAGCACCGAGAGGACCGGGCCGAAGATCTCCTCGCGGGCGATCGCCATCTCGTCTTTCACGTTCGTGAACACGGTCGGCTCGATGAAGAAGCCCTTCGATCCCACCCGCTTCCCGCCGGTGGCGCAGGTGGCCCCTTCCCGCGTGCCCGACTCGATATAGCCCATGATCTTGTCGAACTGCGCCTTGTCGACCTGCGGCCCCTGCTCGGTGGCCGGATCGAACGGGTCGCCCACCTTCCGGGCGCGGCTCATGGCCACGACGCGCTCGACGAACCGGTCGTGGATCGAGTCCTCCACGAAGAGCCGCGAGCCGGCGCAGCAGCACTGCCCCTGGTTGAGGTAGATGCCGACGTGGGCGCCCACGGCGGCGGCGTCGAGATCGGCGTCGGCGAAGACGATGTTGGGGCTCTTGCCGCCGAGCTCGAACGTGAGCCGCTTCATCGAGTCGGCCGCCTGCCGCATGATGACCTGGCCGGTCTCGCCGGAGCCGGTGAACGCCACCTTGTCGATGCCCGGATGCTTCACGATCGCGGCGCCGGCGGTGGGGCCGAAGCCGGGCACCACGTTGATCACGCCGTCGGGAATGCCAGCCTTCTGGGCCAGCCGCGCCAGCCGCAGGCAGGTCAGCGGCGTCTGCTCGGCGGGCTTCATGACGATCGTGCAGCCGGCGGCGAGCGCCGGCCCCCACTTCCACGACACCATCGAGATCGGGAAGTTCCAGGGGATGATCTGGCCGGCCACGCCGACCGGCTCCCGCCGCGTGTAGCAGAAGTAGTTGCCGCTGATGGGGATCGTCTGGCCGTGGATCTTGTCGGCCCAGCCTGCGTAGTAACGGAGCACGTCGAGCGCCAGCGGGATGTCGCCCGTCTTCGCATCGGAGACGGGCTTGCCGTTGTCGAGCGATTCGAGCGCGGCGAGTTCGTCGATCTCCGCCTCGATCAGTTCGCAGAGCTTGAGCATCAGGCGGCCGCGGTCGCGGGCGTTCATCCGCGGCCACGGCCCCTCGTCGAACGCCTTCCGCGCGGCCCTGACTGCGGCGTCCACGTCGGCGGCATCGCCTTCCGCGACCTGGGCGATCACCTCCTCGGTGGCCGGGTCGATCGTCGGGAACGTCCTGCCGCTGGCGGCGGGCCGCCACTGGCCGTCGATGAAGAGCTGCGTCTGGCGGATCTGGGAAAGGCTCTGGGGACGGCTCGGGGCCTTGGCAGGCGAGGGTGAGGTCGTAGGCATGGTGCGGGCTCCGGGGATGCTTGTGAGACTTTTGGGGACTTCGCCGACCGGTTGTCCTGCCCCCCGCCCTTTGGCCGGAATCAGAGCGAGAGATCAGGCGGGCTCGGCGGCATCCCCCGACCGCGAGTTTGCAGCCGGGATCGTAGCGGCGTTACGATCAGAGGTGCAAGGAGTGCGAGGCGGCGCGGCGTGCGCCGCCACACTCGACACACCAGCGGCGTTCGCCGGAAGCGATGGCCGCGGGAGTGCCAACGCCGCGTGCCGCAGGCACGCGTGACAGGCCGGCGAATCCAGAGGAGTTTGCAGCGATGGCGACGATTTCAATGTGGACGAGAGTGGCCCTGGCGGTCGGTGTTGTGGTCGCGGCGGCAGGCGTGGCCTCGGCCGAGATGACGAGCGGCCATCAGGTGGGCGAGTCCGTGGGCGCGATGACCGTGACGAAGGTCGCCGGCAACCCGCTCGACGGCATCCAGGACGGGCAGTCCCTCTGCTACCGCTGCCGGATGGGAGCGCGGCCGGTGGTGATGGTGTTCGCCCGCACGGCGGACCAGAAGCTGGCCAAGCTCCTCAAGAAGATCGAGGAGGAGATCGAGGAGCACCAGGATGCGAAGCTCACGAGCTTCGTGAACATGCTGGGCACCGATCCCGCATCGCTGAAGAAGGACGCCGCGGAGTTCGTGAAGGCCAACGGACTGGAGCGGATCGCGTTCGTGGTGCCGGATGAGCCGGCGAACGGCCCTTCCGACTACAAGATCGCCCCCGACGCCGACCTGACGATCGTCTGCTTCAAGGGCGGCAAGGTGAAGGCGAACCATGCCGTCGCGAAGGGGCAGCTCTCCGACGACAAGATCGACGCGATCGTGGAGTCGGCCTGCGCGATGCTCGAGTAGCAGGCGGCGGCCGCGGTCGACGCGGACACGAGATCGTGGCGGCCCGGGGGAAATCCTTCCGGGCCGCCTCTTTTGAGGAACCGCTTTTCTGCCGCGGGGGCCGCGTCCGGCTGACGGAGCCGCGTCGAAGCGGTATATTTTTGGAGTCATGAGGCCCCGTCGCTTCTGCGGCGGGGCGGTGTCGTGGCAGCGTAGCTCAGTTGGTTAGAGCACCGGCTTCATAAGCCGGGTGTCGCCGGTTCAAGTCCGGCCGCTGCTATTGCCTGTTGTGCACGAGACGGAATAAACCCTTCGGGGACCGCACGGCAGGCAGACTTTCCCACCCCTCGCCATGGATGGTCGGGTCGGCAGCATCCACCGAAACGTCGTCGCGGCAACACGCCGCGACGGACGATGGATGGTCGGCATGCCCGCGCTCCTCGCGGGAGCATGCCGCCGGTTCGATTCTGCGTTCAACCCTGGGAGCCGTTGCCCCCAACTGGCTGGCCGCCTCGACCTTCGAGGCCAGTCGTCGGTGTAGGGTCTCATCGAGCCCCGCAGCGGGCAGCACCTGCGGCTCCCCGTAGAGCGGCACCGGCAACGGGAGATCGCCTAGGGCAATCACGCCTCTTGCCACCATTCTGACAGTCCGGGTTCCCTTCTTGTCGTTCTCGAAGAAGAACCCAACTTGCGGCCCGGTCCGCTCGAGCAAGACATTGATCGCTTCGTTTGCCGACGGATGCTCGGCGAGCCGCTCGATGTCGTCGAAAGCCTGCATGGCGACCTCGACTTCAGCGTCGATGTCAACGGTTGCGTGCACCACGGCACGCGGCAGCCTCGCAAGCTCAGCCTCCGCCTTGGCCAATTCCCGCTCGTCCTCGGCGCACAGCGCCTCCAACGCCCTGATCAACGTCGGCGTTTCGACCTCGAGTGTGTTCCAGCTTGCGAGTTCAAGCCTGCGGTGAAGATCGCTGGTCGTGGACTCGAGCGCGATCCACGCGAGCTGCCCAGAATCCGTCGGCGGGTGGTTCTGCCCGCCGGCCAACTCAGTGAGCCGCTGCCGAAGAGCCTCCCGGCAGGCCGTCCTCGCCGGCGTGCCCTGGCAACGCTGCCAGTTCCATCTCATGCAGATCGCCATGGCCCATGTGCCGAAGGTCGCCATGCGGGCGGAGGCCGGGTCATGCTGGCTGTCAGGCATGCCACTGTGGTACCGCCGCGCATGGACGGTGCATCGGGTCGGTGGCTGCCCGACCTCCACGCATCACACCCCGGTTCGCTCGCCTCGTTGCTGCCCGACCGGCGGCCACGGTTGCGCTGCCCGGGAGTCATGCCGCCAGGGGCCGTTACCGCCGCCCCGAGAGGCCGATCGATCCGCTCCTACAGGGCCGGTATACTCTGGTCGTCGCGTGTCGGCGAGCCGCCCTCCGTGGCGTTGCTTCCCGCCCGAGGCGCGAGCGGCCGACGCATGCCGTCGCGGATCAACCATGCCACAGCTCACGGTCGAAGGCGTCGGAGTGTACCGCGTGCCCGCTGGCAAGCGGCTCGTGAACGCGCTCGTCGACGAATGCAAGATCGACCAATTGCACGTGTGCGGCGGCCACGCACAGTGCACCACGTGCCAGGTGTTTTTTGCAGCTGGCGAGCCGCCACTGATGCGACCCGCAGAGCGCAGAGCGCTCGCGTCCATGATGCTTCTCGGTCACCGCGGTATGCGCCTTTCATGCCAGGTGACGTGCGATCGGGACATGACGGTGCGCGTCTTCAGCCGACTGGAGGGATCGGGCAGGGAGACTGCCGGGCCGCGTCCCAGCGATTCGTTCGAGATGGATCCCGCGCCGATAGATGCCCTTCAGACCCCGTCGCTTCCTCCGGAGGAGCATCGCCCTCCGGAGGTGCACATCGGGTTCGCGGGGAATGCACGCACGATTTGCGACAAAGCCGGTGGGCCGACAGGCCCCGGTGGCATCGACGAAGTGCCGGCGACGCCTCCGCGATCGCCGGCACGGACGCGAATTCCGCACTGCGCGATCGAAGCCTTCATGCCGACGCACGTGACGGGGGAGACTTCAGACCGCGGGTCGCAGCGCGATCGGCCTGCCACACCCGACCAGCCGTTCTATCGGCCAACAATTCGGCCGCCTGTACCCGTGCTCACGATACTCGACGACGGGTCGCTGGAGATTGGCGAAGATATTCGTATCCGAAGCCCATCCGTTTCAATCGGGAGGTCCGGTGGGGATGTCGTGCTCCAACTCGACGCGACCATCTCCGGCCAGCACGCCGAGATTCGGCGGATCGACGGCGAAAGCGGCCCGCAGTGGGTCCTGACGGATCTCAAGAGCATCAACGGGACGTTTGTGCGGGTCAGCAGTGCCGACATCGTCGAGAGTACGATCTTCATCATGGGCTCCCGCCGCTACCGGCTGGAAGGACTGCCCCCCCCTTCCGACGAGGAGGGGGACGACACGTCGAGCAACACGAACGAGGCGCTATCTGGTCCGGCAATCGGCTCCCACCCGGTCCTGGTGGACTTGAACAAGCGATCGAACGGCATCCGACATGTGCTGCGGACGTCTTCTGTCACGATCGGAAATGCCTCCGGAGCCTGTGACATCGTCATCGATGATCCGCTTCTCGCGCCGTATCACGCGACGATTTGCCGGAACAATGAGGGCGAATGGCAAGTCTTCGCCAGCCAGTCCTGTAACGGGGTATGGGTGAATATCGATTCCATCATGTTGGCTCCGCTGTGCTACTTTCAATGCGGGGAGCAGCAATTTCGCTTTGCGATTCCATAAAGCTCGAGGTGGTGGCGACGCTTCCCGGCGGAGTGGCTTAGGGCCCCGTTTGTCCGGGGGTTCCCACCCGGGAAGTGGGCGCAGCGGCGTCGGACCGGTGACTTCGGCGAGCGCTGGACTCAGTCTTCCGAAGGCTCGCCGGGCGCAGGCGGCGGCCGCCGCACCCGCAGATCCAATGAACTCAGCGGCGAGACAACTTCCAAGGGAGTGGCGCCATGTTCGGCATAGTCTTGTGGCACGACCGTGGCAGGCAGAGGCATGAAATCCTTGCCTGTGACCAGCACCCGATGTGCTCCCTTCACGATACCATCGCCGTGTCGATGGCTTGTGACCCATCCGAATCTTCCGGATACGGGTTCGACCACGGCCAGCCCCGGTCGCGGGCACGTTCGCCGGTCGCCGAGCGGTTCGGTCGAAAGAAAGGTGAGCGTGATGGCCTCGGCCGGAATGACTTCACCATCCTCGTAGAGGATTCTTCCGGAGACGGGGTGATGGGCGAAGGGCGGGGATCGCTGTGAGTCCTGCCAGATGTGGCTGACCACCCACGCAATCGCGACCAACACCACCGAGGCGGTCGCCATCGCCGCCTCTCGGGCAGACAACGTGGAATTCCCACCCATTTTCCCGTTCTTGGCAGCACAGTATCGGCGGACCAGGTCGACGTTGAAGCACAAAAAATGTGTGATTTCGTCCTCGGTGAGCCCGAGGCTCCGACAGCGATCGATCTCGTCTCGGTCGGACATGCCAAGGTACATCCTTGCCGCTCTCGATCGGCGCGGCCGAGGCGGTAGCAACGCCATCGCCTGTCCGAACGGACTTTCGTCGCCGGGCTGCCGCCCTGCTGCCGCATCGACGATCGCCGTATTGAACTCACGGTGGTTGATAACGACCGGCAGGAAATTACATACGCCCGAAACGGCTGCCCGTGCCAGGGATACGGAATCGATTTTTTCACCCATCATCACGATGCGCGTCGCCGGCGACTCTGCCGTCACACGTCTGGCGAACGCCAGCAGTGCCGTCTGGCTTCCCGTGGCCTCGATGATGCACACACTCGGCTTCGTCTTGGCGATCAGTTCGAGCGTCGGTGGCACGCGAATACCGAAACTGATGATTTTCGCGGCAGAGCCGCGCACAAGCACATCGATCCGCTTGCGGAGCGGCGACATGGCGGAATCCACGACGACGAAGAGTGTGATCTTCTTAGGCGTCACGTTAGGCGTCACGTTAGGCGTCACGATCGTGTACCTTCGACATGCGCATCATCGTCCAGATTCAAGGCGACCATAGAAGTCCCGGGGCCGACACCGTCTGCCATGTCGAGACCGCGACATCGGAACCCGATCGGGCTTCACAGCGAGTCGGCCGAAACCATTTGCCCGTCGGCCGAAAGATTGAGCCGATCCCAGACTGAAAGCGCGGTCTCGTTGCTCGGAATGAAGTCCACATAATCACTCAACCAACGTACGCTGCCATCCGCGAACGAGACGAAAATACCGCCGTAGTGCATGCTTCTGGCGGCTGATCCCCGCCACCGTGCCGATCCTTCGGGATCGCAGCCCATGAGTTGGTCGGCCAAGCCGACCGCCCCGCCGAACGCCGCACGCAACTGGATGCAGTTGGGCACATCGTCAGCCGCCAGAAACGCTGAATTCGGTCCTTTGGCATGGTTCACAACGCCGCCATGCGCCCACAGTGACGATGCCCCGGGCATGCCGAGTGCCCAGACACCGCGTGGGTCATAGGCGGTGAGGCCGGCCCGTAATTCCAGGATCGCAATCGTGCTGCTGAGCCCATCCGTGATCTGCGACGCCTTGACGCCCGTGTTGAATCCCATCACTCCGCGACGGTAGCGGTTCGCCCACCCCTCCGGCGACGAGCCGCATGCATCGCCACCGGTTCCCAGAAATCCGATGCTGCCGTTCGCGCCGTAATTGCCACGTGCCCAGTCGTCGCCCCACGCGACCGTATCCGGCCCCTTGGAGCCCATGAACGGCTTGCCTGCAAACTCATCCGAGGGGCACGTGAACACGGGCAGCCGCGTGGAGCGGACAAGGCGGTTCGCGTCACTGGCAGGCGATTCCGAGTGCTGATACTCGTCGTGGACGGCGAGTTGTTGCAGGAACGGCAGGACCGTGATGGCCCAATTCGCACGCCGCGACGTAATGTCGACGCTGATCGGTGATTTTGCCGGATCGCCAGCAACGGCGGGGGGAAACCGGCCCATCGCCCCCTCGCACTCGATCACGCCCTGGACGATCGTTCTGGCGTTGTCGGCGCAGGAGGTTCGACGACTGGATTCCCGGGCCACACGTACCGCTGGAACTGCGATGATCACCACCGCACCCAGAACGGCCAGGGACGTAAGACATTCGACGAGGGTGATGCCACCTCTCATTCGTCTGTGATTGGCAATCATGAAAGAGACACCACGCCCCCACTCCGCGGGCGTGCGCGGCGGACGTGATACTTCCTGCGTGCGTGGTAACGCTGGCAGGTAGTTTGAAATAGGGGGAACCCCCTGTCAACTGAGCGAGTGGCTGTGATCGCGGTTTTCCGGGTCGCCATGCCCGCCGCGACCACTCTCCCACGTCTCTGTCCAACGCTCCGACGCGACGACGTAAAAGTCGTCGACGCCCACGGCGCAACCAGCACAGGGCGGTTCCTCGCCCCGATACGCCGCAGCCAAAAAGACCGCGAACGGGGTCTTCGTTCATCGACGTTGGTAGAGTATGGAGGATCAATCTCCCTCCCTGTGGACGCCGCGCCCATGGCCACCTCGATCGCCGAGTTCGTGCGGGCCGTCGATGCCTACGGCATCCTGACGGCCGACACGCTGGCAGGCCACGCGCGGGGCGTCGATCCACAGGCGGACGCATCCTCGCTCGCCAGCCGACTCGTCAACGCGGGCCTGCTGACGGCGTTCCAGTGCAAGCACATCTACGGTGGCAGGGCGGCATCGCTGCTGATCGGGCCGTACGTCATCCTCGACACACTTGGCAAAGGGGGCATGGGGCACGTCTACAAAGCGGAACATCGCAAGATGCGCCGCATCGTGGCCCTCAAGGTCATCTCGAGATCGTGGTTGAATCGTCCCTCCGCGATACGCCGCTTCGATCGCGAAGTGCAGGTTTTGGCACGGCTCGAGCACCCGAACGTCATCACCGCCCACGACGCCGGCGAGGTGGCGGGAATGCACTATCTCGTAATGCAGTTTGTCGAGGGCCGCAACGCGAGACAGATCGTCACGGAACTCGGGCCGCAACCGGCGGCCCAGGCAATCGGCTGGATTCTGCAGGCAGCGCGGGGACTGGCATTCGCGCACGAGAAGGGCGTTGTTCACCGTGACGTCAAGCCGGCCAACATCCTTGTCGATGCCAGCGGAACTGTCAAAGTTCTCGATCTGGGCATCGCGCGACTCGACGCCCACGGCGCCCACGACATCGAGCAGGATCAGTTGACGAGCACGGGGCAGATCTTCGGCACCCCGGACTTCATGGCACCCGAACAGGCCTTGGACATGCGACAGGCCGATGCCAGATCCGACATCTACGCGCTGGGAGCCACGCTTTGGTACCTGCTCGTGGGCCGAACGATGTTCGAGGCCGATTCTATTGCGCAGAAGATCATGGCACATCAGACGCAACCGGTGCCGAACCTGCCGCCGTCGCTCGCCGTGTCCGCACCGGGTCTCCAAGCCATCTTCCAACGCATGGTTGCCAAGCGGCCCCGCGATCGATTCCAGTCCATGACGGAACTGATCGCGGCAATGGAGTCACTCCGGCGACCACCGGGTGCCGCCGATGCGGACGCGCCGGGGCGGCTGAGATCGAGTCCGCCAGTCGAGATCCCTACGCAGTCGCCGCGGATCAAGCTGTACGGTCGAGACACGCGCTCCGGATAAAGGCGGCCCTCGATCGAAAAACCCGTTCGCGATGCCCTCGTGCACCGACGGATGCTGACGCTCGATGGGCAAGCGACTGGACAGGCTCACGGCATGAAGGGATCGTTGCGTGAAGCGACCATGAGCCACGCGAGTAGTCGCCCCTGACACCGGCCGAAGCACCATTGGCGCGATGGCTCGATCCCGCCGCGCTCGTCGCCACGTGTGGTGTCGTCGGACGGATCGGCGTCGCGCTAGGCATGCTTGGCCCGCTGGGCATGCTTGGCGGGTTGGCCGGCGTCGTGGGGGCCGTGGGGCTCGCCCAGGGCGGGCTTCCGCCTCTCGTTGAGGCCGGGCTGCTCGTGACCTTCAATCTTCTCGGCACCCCCCGCCGCACGCGGGCGGCCGGCCCGCTCGGCCGCGGAAAGGACCCCGGCGTGATCTGCTTCGACGAGGCGGCGAATCTGCCGCTCGTGCTCCCAGCGGCGCCGACCGCCGCGCGGTCACCCCTGACCTGCCCCCATGAAGCACTTCTTTCGATTCTGTGTCTTGGTCGCACTCGCCGCAGTCGGCACATCCCGCGCTTCGGCGGATTTGATCCTCGGCGCCCCAAGCGGGCTGAGTGCGGGCGATCACTTTCGATTTATTTTTGTGACCGGATCTTCAACGGCTGCTGCGAGTTCCGACATCACCACGTACGACACATTCGTGCGGAACAGCGTGAGTTCCCTGTACGGAAACGTGACCTACGGAGGGAGTGCAGTCACAAACTGGTTGGCGGTGGGCTCAACGCCAACGGTCAACGCGAAGGACCACCTCGGCGGATACTCGTCGTCAGGCTCCGTGTGGCTCCCCAACGGCACCCGGGTCGCGTCTTCTCTCGACACCGCGACCGGCGGCCTCTGTTCAGGTACGCTTGCCCACAAAATCGACCAGTATCTCAATGGTTCGACCTTAGCGTCGCCTGTTTCGACATGGACGGGTCGGGTGGCGCGGGCCTCGCCCACGCTTCCCGTGAACGTGGCGCGAGCGGCTCATTTTTTGCGTATGGGGCGACGGCCTACTACTCTGGTGGGGGTTGGATAACCTTCGCATGAATGGACAAACCCATTTCATTCGCGATGTATGCCGTCAGCCCAGAACTGACTGTGCAAGGTCCTCCCTCCTCCGTTCCCGAGATCGATCCCGCCAGCTTTGGGAGCGTCGCGGCGCTCCTGACGGGTGCGTTCGGCCTGATCGAGCAGCGGCGTCGCCGGCGTGGCAAGGCCATCGCCGTGACTACGTGAACAGCCAGGTTGGTCTCGCAACGATCACAAACCGGGCCGGGCATCGCAAGGTGCCCAGCCCGATGTCGTTTGTGAAAGGGACATCGGGGACGGGAGCGACTTTTGCGAAACAGGCGGGAAATTGTTTCCCGTCCCTTTTTCCCCACACGTTCCCACTATCGATCCATCCGAGTCGCCCGTTCACGTCAACCGCACTCGACGCTCAAACGAGCGGCGAAGTGGCGCAGGCGGGCATCCCGCGTCCACACGACGTGACCTTCGGCAACAGCCGCATACAGGAGATGCGCATCGATCAGCCCGATGCCGCCACCGTGAAGGTGCCGCTCGTCGATGAAGGCGAGGAGTTCTTCATGCGTCGCCGGAGCGGTCCGAGGCAGAGCGGCGAGGAGTTCGAGGATCTCATGCCGTCTGGAAAGCGATCCGCAGGCGAGTTCACTGATCACGAACGGGTGGCACACCACGTCGCCGGCTTCCAGCCGGACCGCCAGTTGGCGGTCGGCCCGCCGCGGCGGAGCGTGGTGGCAACCTGCGTGGCGGGATCGACCGCGGCTTCGTGGGCTCTTGATACCGCCCGGACGGACGCAGGATGACGAGATCGGCGGAACGTCCCGGTAAAAGAATGCCGCAGCGGCGATCGAAGGCCAGAGCCCACGCGCCATGCTGTGTAGCCATCGTGAGGGCCTCACGCGGGCTGACCACGCCGCCCTCGACGAGCGCACGGCACTCGGCCAGCACAGACAGGTCGGGAATCGACGCCCGGCTGTCGGTGCCGATCGCCACGCGGATGCCCGCGGCTCGAAAGGCCTCCACGGGCGGCAGCCTTCCCGCAATCGCCATCGTCGTTCGCGGGCAGACCGCCACACAGGACCCCATCGACGGCCAGTCCTTGGGCGTGGCGCTGAAGCCGCCGCCCACCGCGGCACGTGCCACCGGCGGCCGGTCTGGATGGAATGGCCGCCGCCGCTGTGGTCGTTGTAGGAGTGCGTCATCGACCGGATGACGCAGACGCGGTCGGAGACGGCCGCCGTGCGCGGCAGGTGCTCGCAGATTCGCAGGTCCGGCGTCCGCGAGGCGATCGGCATGAAGGGCCCGCGGATGTCGGCGGGCGCGTCGGGCTTCATGTCGAAGGTCTCGAGTTGGCTCGGTCCCCCGAACAGAAATGAAAAGTCACCGACTTCGCCCGCGGCGTGCCGGCGTTGCCGACGGCCTCGGCGGCGAGCAGCGTCGGCAGGTCGAGGCCGAGCAGGCCCGCGCCCCCCGCCTGCAGGATGCGGCGACGGGTGATGCCGCGGCATGCGTGCCCGATTCGGAGCCGGCGCAATTCCCGAGAATCGAGAGCATGGCCTCGCCTCCGACCTTCTCGCGAGACACCACCTCGAGCCCCGGCCCCGAGCCCCGCGGGTCACGTGTCGCGCCGAGTCTCCCCGACCGCGGGGCCATGGTGGGTGGCCGCCCCGACCACGCGGCGCCGGCCCGGCCCCACCGCCGGACGGAAGAGAACCCGCGCTCAGCCCGGCCCGCCCCGGCCCGCCCCGGAAAGCCCAGGAAAACAGGGCCTGTTTCGTGCTTGCCAGCATTCGCGACCCCGGCCACACTCATGGGTTCGACGAAGCCATTTTTGCGACTGCTCCCGGGGAGAACTGCCGACCCATGGAACCGACCGACGTTGCCGACCCGCGGTACTACCACAAGGTCGTCGATTGCCAGTGGGCCTGCCCAGCCCACACGAACGTCCCCGCCTACATCCGGCTGATCGCGCAGGGCCGCTACACGGAGTCGTACCTGCTCAACCGGGATTCGAACGTGTTTCCCGGCGTGCTCGGCCGGACCTGCGACCGTCCCTGCGAGCCCGCCTGCCGACGCGGCCGCGTCGACGAGAAGCCGGTCGCCATCTGCCGGCTCAAGCGGGTGGCCGCCGACCTGCGGGACGATATCCGTCCGTTCCTGCCAAAGCCGCCCGCTGCGAAAAACGGCAAGCGGGTGGCGCTCGTGGGGGCGGGGCCCGCGTCGCTCACCGTGGCGAACGACCTGCTGCCCTGCGGCTACGAGGTCGTGATCTACGAGAAGAATCACGAGCCCGGCGGCCTGATGCGGATCAACATCCCGTCGTTCCGGCTGCCCGCCTCCGTGCTCGACGAGGAGTGCGGCTACATCATCGACATGGGCGCCGAGATGCGGTACGGCACGCCGGTCACGAGCCTCAAGGCCCTGCTCGACGAGGGCTACGACGCTGTGTTCGTCGGCAGCGGCGCGCCCAAGGGCAAGGACCTCGACATCCCCGGCCGCCGCGAGGCCGCCGCGCAGGTGCACCTCGGCATCGAATGGCTCGCCAACGTGCACTTCAAGCACGTGGAGAAGATCGAGCCGCGGGTGATCATCATCGGCGTCGGCAACACGGCGATGGACTGCTGCCGCACCTCGAAGCGGCTCGGGGCGACGGACGTGAAGGTCATCGCCCGCCGCGGCCGCAAGCACTTCAAGGCCTCGCCGTGGGAGCTCGAGGACGCCGAGGAGGAGCAGGTCGATATCGTGGAGAACCACTCCCCGAAGCGGATGATCGTCGAGAACGGGCGGCTCACCGGCATGGAGTTCGACGTGCTGGAGTGGACCGAGGCCGGCGGCCGGGCCACGAGCCGGGTCGTGCGGAGCGTGGTCATCCCCTGCGACACCGTGATCCTCGCCATCGGCCAGGAGAACGCGTTTCCCTGGATCGAACGGGATGCGGGCGTGGAGTTCGACGGCAACGGGATGCCGGTCGTCGACCGCGGCACCCACCAGAGCACCAACCCCCGCGTCTTCTTCGGCGGCGACGCCGCCTGGGGCCCGCAGAACATCATCTGGGCGGTGGCCCACGGGCACCAGGCCGCGATCTCGATCGACCTCGTCTGCCACGGCCGCCCGGTGACCAAGCGGCCGCCGGAGGGCATGACGCTCGTGAGCGTGAAGAACGGCCTCCACAGCTGGGCCTACGACAACGACTACGGCGAGTCGACCCGGCAGGTGATGCGGCACGAGGAGCTCACCCGGCGGTTCCGCGACCTCTCCGTCGAGGTCGAACTGGGCTTCACGCCGGAGCAGGTGGCGTGCGAGGTGTCGCGGTGCCTCAACTGCGACATCCAGACGCACTTCACGCCGCCCAAGTGCATCGAGTGCGACGCCTGCATCGACGTCTGCCCGACGAACTGCCTGACGATCACGACGAACCACTCGCCGGAGGTCGACCTGCGGCGGAGGCTCTCGGCCCCGGCGGTGAACCTTTCGCAGGAGATCTATCTTTCCCAGCCCCTGCCGCAGACGCAGCGGGTGATGGTCAAGGACGAGGACGTCTGCCTGCATTGCGGCCTGTGCGCCGAGCGCTGCCCCACGGCGGCCTGGGACATGCGGCTGTTCGACCTCATCAAGCCGGCGGCGGGCGCCGCCTGCGAGCAAGGAGACCTGGTGACGGCATGAATGGCGTCAACGATTTCGCGTTCAAGATCGGCACCGTGAACGGCACCGGCTCAGCGAGCGCCAACGGCCTGCTCATGCAGGCGATCTTCCGGATGGGCATTCCCGTCTCCGGAAAGAACATCTTCCCCTCGAACATCCAGGGCCTGCCCACCTGGTACGAGATCCGCGTCAGCAAGGACGGCTACACCGCCCGCCCCTCCGAGGTCGACCTCGTCGTGGCCTTGAACCCGGCCACCTACGCCAAGGACGTCGCGACCGTCCGCCCCGGCGGCCACCTGCTCTACGACTCCTCGTGGCCGCTGCCCAAGGAGCTCGAGCGCGACGGGATCACCATTCTCGGGATCCCGTTCGGCCGGATGTGCGTGGAAGCGTTCGAGGGGGACCGGGAGCGGACGCTCCTGCGGAACATCGCCTACACCGGCGCCCTGGCGGCGCTCCTCGACATCGACATGGAGGTGGTCGACCGGCTGCTCAACGAGACCTACGGCAAGAAGCCGAAGCTGCTCGAGTCGAACCACAAGGCGATCCGGCTCGGGCACGACTACGCGAAGCGGCACCATCCCTGCCCGCTGCCGTACCGGCTCGAACGGATGGACGCCACGGGGGATTCGATCCTCATCGACGGCAACACCGCCTGTGCGCTGGGCGCGGTGTACGCCGGGGCCACGGTCGGGGCCTGGTACCCGATCACGCCGGCGACCTCCCTGATGGAGGCCTTCAAGGCATTCTGCGAAAAGTACCGCGTCGACAAGGAGACCGGCGAGCGGCGGTACGCGATCCTGCAGGCGGAGGACGAATTGGCCGCGGCCGGGATCGTGATCGGCGCCGGCTGGGCGGGGGCGCGGTCCTTCACCAACACGTCGGGGCCGGGCATCTCCCTGATGCAGGAATTCATCGGGCTGGCCTACTACACCGACATCCCCGCGGTGTTCTTCGACATCCAGCGGTGCGGCCCCGCCACGGGCATGCCCACCCGCACGCAGCAGGCCGACATCTTGTCGCTGGCCTACGCGTCGCACGGCGACACGAAGCACCCGATCCTGTTTCCGGCCAACCCGCACGAGGCCTTCGGGATGGCGGTGCAGGCGTTCGATCTCGCCGACCGGCTGCAGACGCCCGTGTTCGTCGCCACCGACCTCGACATCGGCATGAACGACTGGATGGTGAAGCGGCTGCAGTGGGACGACGCCTACCGGCCCGACCGGGGCAAGGTGCTCGACGCCGCCGCGCTCGAGAAGGTGAAGAAGTTCTCCCGCTACCACGACGTGGATGGCGACGGCATCGCCGCCCGCACGCTGCCGGGCGTCGGCGGCAAGGGGGCCTACTTCGTCCGCGGCTCCGGCCACGACAAGCACGCCGCCTACACCGAGGATTCGGCGGCCTACATGGAGGTTGTCGACCGGTTGCGCCGGAAGTTCGCCCACGCCGCCACCCTCGTGCCGAAGCCGGCCGTCACGCGGCAGAAGGGGGCCGACATCGGGCTGGTCACGATCGGCGGCTGCGATGCGGCCGTCCGCGAGGCCGCCGACCGGCTGCGCGAGCAGGAGATCCTCGTCGACGTGATGCGGATCCGGGGCTTCCCGTTCGGCGAGGAGGTCCGCGAATTCCTCGAGGCGTACGACAGCGTGTTCGTGATCGAGCAGAACCGCGACGGCCAGCTGCGGGCGCTGCTGGCGATCGAACTGGGCATCCCCCGCGACGACATGATCCCGGTCCTCGACTACGGCGGCATGCCGCTGGCGGCCGGAGTGGTCGTCCAAGCCGTCTGCACCCACCTCGCCGGAGCTCCAGCATGACCTCGATCGTCAAACCCCCCGTCCGCCACCCGAGTCTGCGGCAAAACCGGCTCGGCCTCACGCTGCGCGACTACGAGGGCGTGATGTCGACCCTCTGCGCGGGCTGTGGCCACGACTCCGTGACCGCCGCGCTCGTGCAGGCCGCCTGGGAGCTCGAGCTCGAGCCCCACCGGGCCGCCAAGATGAGCGGCATCGGCTGCTCGTCGAAGACCACCGCCTACTTCATGAAGCAGTCGCACGGCTTCAATTCCGTGCATGGCCGGATGCCGTCGGTGACCACCGGGGCGGCCGCCGCCAACCGGGCGCTGACCTACATCGGCATCTCCGGCGACGGCGACTCGCTCTCGATCGGCATCGGCCAGATGGCCCACGCCATCCGCCGCAACGTCAACATGCTCTACGTTATCGAGAACAACGGCGTCTACGGCCTCACGAAGGGGCAGTTCTCGGCGTCGGCCGACGTCGGCTCGACGTCGAAGCGCGGCGAGGCCAACGAGCAGTCGCCGATCGACCCGGCGCTGCTGGCGCTGTCGATCGGGGCGACCTTCGTGGCCCGCTCCTTCTCGGGCGACAAGGGGCAGCTCGTGCCGATCCTCAAGGCGGGGCTCTCCCACCAGGGCCTGGCGCTCGTCGACGTGATCTCCCCCTGCGTGACCTTCAACGACCACGAGGGCTCGACGAAGAGCTATCGCTACACCCGCGAGCACGAGGTGGAGGTGGTCGAGGCCGACTACGTGCCGGTCCACACGGAGATCACGCTGCCCGATTCGCAGAACCGCCTCCGCGTGGTGACGATGCACGACGGCAGCTCCATCCGCCTGCGCAGCACCGCGGCCGACTACGACCCGACGGACCGGGCGAGCGCCTACGCCCACGTCCGCGGCTGCCAGAGCCGCGGCGAAATCGCCACGGGGCTGCTGTTCGTCGACGAGAACAGCCGCGACATGCACGCCCTGCTCAAGACGCCAGAAACGCCGCTGATCGACATCCCGTACGAGCAGCTCTGTCCCGGCGCGGCCGCGCTCGACGCCCTCATGGCCCGGCATCGCTGAGCGGCGGTCTCACACGAGGGCTGCGTCGTCACACGCCGCATGCAGGAACGGCCGCGGCCCTTGTCCCGCCGTGTATCCGCTGCCACGATGATGCCACGATGCGTCCCTGGTACGAGATCACGAACGCGGCCGACATCCCTTCGCCCGCGCTCCTCGTCTACCCTGACCGGATCGAGGAGAACATCCGCCGTATGGCGGCGGCCGCGGGGGGCATCGAGCGGCTGCGGCCGCACGTGAAGACCCACAAGATGGCCGAGGTCATCGGGCTCTGCCTGGAACAGGGCGTTCGCAAGTTCAAGGCTGCCACGATCGCCGAGGTGGAGATGACGGCGGCCGCCGGGGCCGTCGACGTGCTGCTCGCGTATCCCGTGGTGGGCCCGACGGCCGCCCGGCTCGCCGAGCTCGTCCGCCGGTTCCCCCGCACCCGCTTCCGCGGCCTCGTCGACAGCGACGTCGGCATCGACGACCTCACCCGGGCGGCGGCCGCCGCCGGCGTCGCGATCGACGTGCTCCTCGACCTCAACGTCGGCATGAACCGCACCGGGATCGCCCCCGGGCCCGAGGCCGTGCGGCTCGCCCGGCGGATCGCCGCGGCGCCGGCGCTGTCGTTCGGCGGCCTGCACGCCTACGACGGCCACCTCAACGACCCCGACCACGACGCGCTCGTCGCGAAGGTCGACGCGGCGTTCGCGGCCGTGTGGCGGCTTCGCGACGAGCTCGTCGCGGCCGGCATCCCGGTGCCGCTCGTCGTCACCAGCGGCACGCCCACGACGCCGATCCTCGCCACCCGGGGCGACGTCGAGGTGGGCGCGGGCACGACCGTGCTCTGGGATTTCGGGCAGTCGATCGCCTCGCCCGGCCTCGACTTCCTCAACGCCGCCGTGCTGCTGGCACGGGTGGTGAGCCATCCGGCCCCCGGCCGGCTCTGCGTCGACCTCGGACACAAGTCGGTCGCCAGCGAGATGCCGCACCCGCGGGTGCGGATCTTCGGCCTCGAGGACGTCACGTTCGCCACGCACAGCGAGGAACACCTCGTCGTGGAGACGCCGCGGGCCGCCGCCTTTCCCGTGGGCACGGTCCTCTACGCCCTGCCGTGGCACATCTGCCCCACCGTTGCCCTCCACGAAGAGGCGGTGGTCGTCCGCGACGGCCGCGCCTGCGAGCACTGGCGGGTCGCCGCCCGCACCCGCCGCATCACCGTGTGACCGGCACGACCGGGACCGTCCGCCAGCACTTCAGGAGCCCGTCATGGCCCACGAGCCGCGATTGATCTTCGACGTCCACCTCGACCTCTCTTACAACGCGCTCGACTTCAACCGTGACCTGCGCTGGACGCAGGAGCGGATCCGCCGCCGTGAGCTGGGCATGACGGACCAGGTCTTCCGCACGCGCGGCACGGTCTGCTTCCCGGAGATGCGGCGCGGCCGCGTGGGCCTCTGCGTGGCGACGCAGATCGCCCGCTCCGTCGACTCTTTCTCGCGGATGCCCGGCTGGGCAAGCCCCGCGCAGGCCCGAGCCCACACCGCCGGGCAGTTGGCCTGGTACCGTGAGATGGAGGCCTGCGGCGAGCTGGTGCAGATCCGCACCCGCGGCGACCTCGAACGGCACCTCGCGCTGTGGCTGGCGGCGCCCGCCGCGATGCCCGCCACCGCCGCCGCCGGCGGCCTGCCGATCGGCTACGTGCTCAGTCTCGAGGGGGCCGACTCGATCGTCACGTTCCGGCACCTCGAGCAGTCGTACGCCGACGGCCTGCGGGCGCTGGGGCCGGTGCATTACGGGCCGGGCGTCTACGGCATGGGCACCGACGCGGAGGGCCCGCTCACGCCCCGCGGCCGCGAGCTCCTCCAGGAGATGGAGCGGCTGGGGATCATCCTCGACGTCACGCACCTCTGCGACGAGAGCCTGCGCGACGCGCTCGACCACTATTCGGGCCCCCTCTGGGCGAGCCACTCCAACTGCCGGGCCCTCGCCGACTGGAACCGGCAATTCACCGACGAGCAGATCCGCGAGCTCGTCGGCCGCGGGTGCGTGTTCGGGATGGCATTCGACGCGATCATGATGGTGCACGGCTGGACGCACCAGCGTTCGAAGCCGCAGGACTTCAACCTGCGGATCGAGCGAATCTGCGATCATGTCGACCACATCTGCCAGATCGCCGGCAGCGCCGCCCACGTGGGGATCGGCAGCGATCTCGACGGCGGATTCGGCACCGAGCAGACGCCACTCGACCTCGACAGCATCGCCGACCTCGGCCGGCTCGGCGGCCTGCTCGCCGCCCGCGGCTACTCCGCCGCCGACATCGAGGGATTCTTCCACGGCAACTTCGTGAGCTTCCTGCGCCGCACGCTGCCGGCGTGAGCGCGGCCCGGCCGTCATGGCCGGGCGACGGTCACTCCACGGTCCGCCGGGGATCGATGCCCAGCGCCGCCACGATCGCCACGACGTAGCTCGCGGCGCACACCAGGAAGACCTCGGCCCAGTTCTTGTCCACGTCCCAGTGCGCGATCACCCAGGGCAGCAGCTTCGCGGAGAACGACGCCCCGAGGTTGCCCCACATGTTCGCCCAGCCGGCGACGGTGCCGACGCTGCGGCCGCCGACGTCCTGCGCGAAGGCCCAGGTTGCTGCCACGCTCATGTCGCTGGCGAAGGAGACCACAGCGCAGCAGGCCACGACACCCCAGGCGCCGGTCATCCACGGGCAGGCGAGATAGGCGCAGCATGCCAGCACGCTGCCGGTGATGATCGGCGCCGCCCTGCCCCACCGCGAGCCGAGCCGGCGGGTCGTCCAGTCGCAGTAGGCTCCGCCGCAGAGCATGCCGACCATGCCGCACGAGAGCACCGTCGTGGCCATCCGACCGCCTTGGATCGGCTGCACGTGCCACACGTCGACGAGGTAGGTGGGCAGCCAGGTGACGAGAAACGCCCAGCCGACGTTGATGGCCGACTGCACCAGCGAGATGAGCCAGATGCTCCGGTTGCGGACGACCGCCCCGAGCGTGGTCGCCAGCGCCGCGAGTGACGGCGGCCGCTCGGCGGCCGTCGCCGGGAGGAGCGCCCGCTCCGCCGCGTTGCACCGCGGGTGCTCCTCGGGCCGGTCGCGGACGATCCACCACCAGGCCCCGGCGACCGCGAGCCCCGCGAGCCCGTCGATGACGAGCGCCGGCCGCCAGTTGCCGAAGACCACGATCATCCAGGCCGTGAGCACCGGCGCGAGCGCGCCGCCGATCCTGCCGCCGAACGCGATGAAACTGCTCGCCCTGGCCCGGCCCGAGAAGGGCATCCACCGCCGGATGAGGCCGCCGCAGGCTGGATAGGCTCCCGCCTCGAAGAGTCCGCAGCCGAGCCGCGCCAATAGCAGCCCGGCGAAGCTTCCCGCCAGGCCGGTCAGGGCGGTCATCACCGACCAGCCCACGATGTAGATCGTGAGCATCCGCCGGGTGCCGAACCGGTCGCTGGCCCAGCCGCTGGGCACCTGCGCCAGGGCGTAGGCCAGGAAGAAGCTGCCGAGGATCGTGCCGATCTGCTCCTTGTCGAGCGGAATCTCGGCCTTGAACGAGGCCGACTTCACGATCTCGCCGAGGCAGATCCGGTCGAGATAGAGGATGAACGCCATCGCCACGCCGGCGGCGACGACTGCAAACCGCACGCGCGTGGCCCGTTCGCCCATGCCATCTCCTCCCCGGCCGCCGGCAGCCCGGGGGCCGGCCGCTGCGGCTCGTCCTGCGAGGCCGTAGCGGCTACGAGTCTACCGGGGCATGGCCGCCCTCACCACGCACGGCAGGGATCTTCGCCCACGGCCTCGAGGATCGCGCGCACGTCTCGGCCCGTCGTCCTGTGGCTGGAGCAGCCGCCGCGCGCCCGAGCGACGGCCGGCTGGCGGCGGATCAGCGGATCGCCACCGCGGCTCCGCGAATGCCGGGGCCGTTTCTGGACAGGCCGCAGCATGGGGAACTACCTTGACGACGTTCGGAGTCCGCCGACGGTGCGGCCACCGACAGCGACTTTTTCCGCTGAGGAGTTCCGCCCATGGCACGCATGGCACACGGGCCCGACAGACGCGGCCCTGGCACACACCTTCCGCGATGCGGAGCCTTCGCCGGCGCGACGCGCGACGGCGGCAGTCGCCGCTCGTTTCTGCGTGAGTCCCTCGGCGGCTCGCTCGCGGCCGGTGCCGCGGCCTTCGCGGCGCCGGCGATCCTCCGGGCGGAAAACCGCGGCGACAAACTCCGCATCGCGGTGATCGGCTGCGGCGGCCGCGGCGCCGCCAACCTCGCGGGCGTCGCCGGCGAGCAGGTGGTGGCGCTGTGCGACGTCAACGCCGCGGCGCTCGAGTCGGCGGCGGCGAAGGCGCCGGCCGCGCGGCACTTCGCCGACTTTCGCAAGCTCTACGACGATCTGCAGCCGTCTGCATACGACGCCGTGGTGGTGAGCACGACCGAGCACACCCACGCCTTCGCCACGCTGCCGGCGCTCGCCGCGAAGAAGCACGTCTACTGCGAGAAGCCGCTGGCCCACAACGTCCGCGAGACCCGGCTCGTCACGCAGGCGGCCGCCAGGGCGGGCGTCGCCACGCAGATGGGCACGCAGATCCACGCCAGCGACGCCTACCGTCGGGTCGTGGAGCTGGTGAAGGCGGGGGCGATCGGCCCCATCAACGAGGTGCACGTGTGGGTCGGGCGTGCCTGGGGCCTGCAGTCGCCGGAGGATGCCGCCCAGTTCAAGGACATCGTCACGGTGCAGGAGCGGCCGGCCGGAGCGTCGCCCGTCCCCCCGCAGCTCGATTGGAACCTCTGGCTCGGCCCGGCCCCGGAGAGGCCGTTCCACGAGGTCTATTTTCCGGGGCCGAAGTGGTACCGCTGGTGGGATTTCGGGGGCGGCACGATGTCGGACCTCGGCAGCCATTGGCTCGACCTGCCGTTCTGGGCCCTCGACCTCGACGCGCCGCAGACGGTGGAGGCGTTCGGCCCGCCGCCGCACGCCGAGCTCGCGCCAGCGTCGATGCACGTCACCTACGACTACGCCGCGCGGGGCGACCGGGGCCCGGTCACGCTCTCCTGGTACCAGGGCAGCCACAAGCCGAAGGCCTGGACCGATGGCCAGATTCCGCGCTGGGACTCGGGCTGCCTGTTTGTCGGCGGCCAGGGCCAACTGCTCGCCGACTACGGCCGCCACCTCCTGCTGCTCGGGCCCGACGTCCGCGACTTCCACCGGCCAGCGACGTCGATCCCGCAGTCGCCCGGCCACTACGCGGAGTGGATCCAGGCCTGCAAGACGGGCTCACCGACGACCTGCCCGTTCAGTTACAGCGGCCCGCTCACCGAGGCCAACCAGCTGGGCAACGTGGCGCACCGCGCGGGCCGGAAGATCGCCTGGGATGCCGCGGCGCTCCGCATCCCCAACGCCCCCGAGGCGGAGCGGTTTCTCGGCCGCGAGTATCGCCCGGGCTGGGGCCTCGCCGGCATCGCCTGACGCGCGGCCCTGTCGGCCCGATCACCAGCCGGTTCGCGGCCCGCATCACGATCGCGTCGACCCGCTGGCTCGGCTCGTCGCGCTCAGATCGTGTTGTAGGCCCGCAGCCTGCCGGCCGTGGCCTCGCGTGTGAACTTGTAGAAGTGCCAGTGCGTCACGCAACGGTTCATGAACTGCGCGAAGCCGATCACGCCGCGGCGGCCGCGGGGCTTCCGTGAAAAGAACGAGCGGGCATACACGCCGCCGACCGCGAAGAACGACCCGTCCCGCAGCAGCGCCCCGCAGAGCGACCAGAAGAGCATGAGCCCGTAGGCGAGCGTCGGCAGCTGCCGGCCCTCGTTCGCCTTGCGGCAGATCTCGGCCCGCCGCTCGACGTACGTCTTCGACTCGTAGACGCGGCGGGAGCGGTCGAGGTAGGCCTCCGGGGTGTAGAGCCGCTTGAGAAGATTCCAGTAGCCCTCGCGCAGCTCGTCGCGCGTCATCTGCTTCGGCACGATGTTGAGGCTCGGGTCGTCCTCGACGAGCCGCCCCTCCCGCTTGAGCCGGTCGTAGAGCGGCGTGCGGGGGATCGCCTGCAGCATGCCGACCATCGCCAGCGTGATGCCGTTGTCCTGGATGAAGCGGAACTGGTCCTCGAAGATCCCCTTGTCGTCGTTGTCGAAGCCGACGATGAAGCCGGCGTTCACGTCGAGCCCAGCCGACTGGATTCGCTTCAGCTTCTCCTCGAGCGAGTCGCCGCGGACGTTCTGGAACTTCTTCGTCTCCGTGAGCGAATCCATCCGCGGCGTCTCGATCCCGATGAACACGCTACGGAAGTTCGCGCGGTACATCAGGTCGAGCAGCTCGGCGTCGTTCGCGAGGTCGATGCTGGCCTCGGTCGTGAGCCGCAGCGGATAGCCGTGCTCCTCCATCCACGGGATGATCAGCTCGAGGGCGGCCTTCGCCTTCCGCTTGTCACCGATAAAGTTGTCGTCGACGATGAACGCCGAGCGGAACCCCACCCTCCGCAGCTCATCGAGCTCGGCGACGAGCTGCTCGGGCCTCTTCACGCGGGGCTTGCGGCCGTAGATGACGATGATGTCGCAGAACTCGCACTGGAAGGGGCAGCCCCGGGAATACTGCACGGCCGCCGAGGCGTAGCGGTCAACCTTGAGCAGGTCGAATCGGGGCTTGGGCACCGTCGTCATGTCTGTGGGCGTCTTCTGCTCGTACCGCGTCTCGGTCGGCCGCCCGCGGGCGTAGTCCTCCAGGAATCCGGGCCAGGTGGTCTCCGCCTCGCCGATGAAGGTGACGTCGCACAGCCCCGCGAAGAAGGCCTCATCCACGGAGACCAGCGGCCCCCCCACGGCCGTGAAGACGTTCATCTCCTTGAGCCGTGAGAGAATCTGCCGCATTCGTTCCTTCTGGACGATCATCCCCGTCACGCCCACGATGTCGTAGCGCGACAGTGACTCCCAGTCGATCTCCTCGACGTTCTCGTCGAGCAGCGTGACCTGATGGTCGCCGCAGAGGCCGGCTACGGCCGACAGCGCCCCCGAGATCATCGTGCTCCGCTTGTCGCCCGGGTAGAGCGGGAGCGCGAAGTCGAAGCCCCAGTAGGAGGGTTCGAACCGCGGGTTGATGAGGCAGATCGAGAGCGTGCGCACCCCCGCTGCCGTCGCCGGCGGTGTCTCCAAAACGGTCGTTTCCACAGGCTCGAGAAGTTGCATGGCGGGAGGATACCGCCACGGGCGAGGTTCTCCCTATGCCATTCCCACGGCCTCCACACGCGATCGGCGCCGAATTCGGCGCGATTCCCAGGCGTCCGCCGGCCGAGCCGGGTTTTTTCCGCGCACGGCGACCGCGGCGACTAGGATGGCACTGCCGCCCGACCGTCCCACCCCGAGAACCCTCGATGGCAAAGCCACCGGCTGCCAGCCCCCCCGATCCTGCCTCCCGCCCCGGACACGTCCCCTTTGCGTCGCTCGGCCTCTCGGCGGAGATCCTCCAGGCGGTGCAGCGGCTCGGCTTCGAGGAGACCTCGCCGATCCAGTCGGCGACGATCCCGCTGATCATGGAGGGGCAGGACGTCGTCGGCCAGTCGGAGACCGGCTCCGGCAAGACAGCCGCGTTCTGCATTCCGGCGATCGAGCGGGTCGATCCGTCGCGGCAGGCGACTCAGGTGCTGATCCTCGCGCCGACGCGCGAACTGGCGACGCAGGTCGCCGACGAGGTGCACAAGCTCGCCGCGTTCAAGAAGGGCGTCCGCTCGGTACCCATCTACGGCGGCGCCTCGTACGAGCGGCAGTTCGCGGAGCTCAAGCGGGGCGCCCACGTCGTCGTCGGCACGCCCGGCCGGCTCGTCGATCACATGGCCCGCGGCACGCTCGACCTGTCGGCCGTGCAGCTCGTCGTCCTCGACGAGGCCGATCGCATGCTCGACATGGGCTTCCGGGACGACATCGAGAAGATCCTCGCGGCCGTGCCCTCCGAGCGGCAGACCGTCTTCTTCTCGGCGACGATCTCGCCACCGATCCAGTCACTGGTGCGCCAGCACTCCCGCGACGCCCGCACGGTGAAGATCAGGCAGCATGTCGTGGCCGGTCCCCCGCTGGTCGACCAGGTGTATTACGAGGTGCGGCACCACGCGAAGTTCGACGCGCTGTCGCGGCTCATCGACTTCCACGACGTGAAGAGCGGCGTGATCTTCTGCAACACGCAGCGCATGGTCGACGAGCTCGCCGACGCGCTCGTGGCCCGCGGGTGCTCCGCAGAGCGGCTGCACGGCGGCATGGCGCAGCCGCAGCGCACCCGCGTCATGAACGGCTTCAAGAAGGGAGCGTTCGCCTTCCTGGTGGCGACCGACGTCGCCGCCCGCGGCATCGACGTCAACGATCTCGAGCTCGTCGTCAACTACGACCTGCCCTACGACGCCGAAGACTACGTGCACCGCATCGGCCGCACGGGCCGCGCCGGCAGGAAGGGGCGGGCGGTGACGCTCGTCTCCGGGGCGGGCATCTACAAGCTGCAGTCGATCGAGCGGTTCACGAAGACGAAGATCCGCCGCGAGCACGTTCCCACGCCGGAGGCCGTCGAGCACAGGAGGTCCGACGCGCTCTTCGAGAAGCTCCGCGCCGCCCTCGAGGCGGGCGAGTTTCCCCGGGAAACGCCCCTGGTGGAGCGGCTGCTCGAACTGGGATACACCCCGACCGAGGTCGCGGCGGCGATCCTGCACCACTTTGCGCCGCCCGCAGCGGTGCGGCCCGCGGCCGCCGACACCTCCCCCGCCCCACCGGAGCGTGAGCACGAGCACGACCGCACGCGGTCGCGGAGGCCCGCGCAATTCGATCCCCGCCGTGGCGGCGGGCAGCACGCCGCGCGCAGGAAGTTCGGCCCGCGAGGCCGCGCGGACGACCGAAAGAAGCGGTAGGACTCCCGCACCCCGGCACGGTACAACGGTGGTCTGCGGCCGATGCACGCCGCGACGCCCCCGGAGCTCCGCCATGACGGCCCCCGCGCACGGACACCCGGTCGACGATCCCGGGCAGCGGATCGCCGACCTCGAGCGTCTTCTCGACGTGGCCCGCCAACTCGGCGCGACGGCCGAACTCGATCCGCTCCTCGAGACGATCGCGGCGGCCGCTACCGCTGTCCTCGACTGCGAGCGGGCCAGCGTGTTCCTGCTCGATCGCGCCGCCGGTGAGCTGGCGAGCCGGGTCGCCACGGGCATCGCCGAGTCGCCGGTCAAGACGATCCGCTTTCCGCTGGGGGTCGGCATCGCCGGCGAGGTGGCCCGCACCGGCACCGCGGTGAACATCGCCGACGCCTACGCCGATCCGCGGTTCAACCCGGAGTTCGACAGGCGCAGCGGCTTCCACACGCGCAGCATGCTGACGGTGCCGCTGGCCGACCACGACGGCACGATCGTCGGCGTGCTGCAGCTCCTCAACAAGCGGGGCCGGCCGTTCGGCCCGCGTGACGAGCAGCTGGCAGGCTTCCTCGGCGGGCAGGCCGGCGTCGCGGTGCAGCGGCAGCTCCTCCTGGGGCACTACGCCGAGAAGCAGCGGATCGAACGCGATCTCTCGATCGCCCGCGACATCCAGCAGCGGCTCCTGCCGAAGGAGCCGCCGTGCGTGCCGGGCTTCGACATCGCCGGCTGGAACCGTCCGGCAGACCAGACGGGGGGCGACTACTTCGACTTCCTGCCGTTGGCAGGCGGGGGAACCGCCTTTACGATCGCCGACGCGACGGGCCACGGCATCGGCCCCGCCCTGGTCGTGTCGGAGACGCGAGCGCTGTTCCGCGCGCTCATGACTCCCGACGCACCGCTCGTCCCCCTCGTGGCGCGGCTCAACGACCTGCTCTCCGCCGACCTGCCGGAGGGACGGTTCGTGACGGCACTCTTCGGCGTCGCGACTCCGCACGGCGACGCGGTGCGTTTCGTGAGCGCGGGCCAGGGGCCGATCCTCGCCTTCCGTGCGGCCACGGGCTCCGTGGAACAGTTCGAGAGCCACGGCCTGCCGCTGGGGCTCATGCCGGAGATGGAATACGACGCCGAGACGACGCTACCGCTCGCGGTCGGCGACATGCTCGTGCTGCTCACCGACGGCTTCTACGAGTGGCAACGGGCAGACGGGGACCAGCTCGGCATGGAGCGGATCTGCGACCTCCTGCGCCAGCACCACGCCCTTCCCCCCGCCGAACTGATCCAGACGATCCGGGGAGCTGTCGAGGAATTCGCGGCGGGAACCCCTCAGAACGACGACCTGACCGCCGTGATCCTGAAACGGCTGCCGTCGTCGTGACCCCCCGCGGGCCACCGGGTCCGGAGGCTGTTTGGGCCGAGCGGCAGCGGCCGTTCGATTGACCGGCTTCGCGGAATGAGCTATGGTTTCATGAGATATTCTGCCGATTTTGCCCATTTTCCGGCCGGGTGTGGCGGTGCCCCTGCGGTTCACCGCCCGCTCCGACGCTCCCCTGCCTTCCCCGCCGGCGTTTGGGCTGAACACCAGGGCGAGCAACCACCGATCCCACCTGTAGGCGAGAGGTACGGCGGCATGCGGCTCGACGGCTCCCGAACCGTGCTGGCGTGGATCGTGGTCGTGGCGGTGCTGCCGCCCATGACCTGCATCGCGGCCGATGCTCCGGCAGCGTCGGCGGCTCCGGCGGCCCCCGCCGCCCGGGCCAGCTTCGTCAACGACGTGATGCCCGTGCTCACGAAGGCGAGCTGCAATTCCGGCCCCTGCCACGCCAAGGCGGGCCTCGGTCAAAACGGATTCCGCCTGTCCGTCTTGGGCTTCGAGCCGGCGGATGACTACGACCACATCGTCAACGAGGCCCGGGGTCGGAGGATCTCCGTCGCGGCGCCGGACGAGAGCCTGCTGCTCCAGAAGGCCACCGCACGGGTGCCCCACGGCGGCGGCCGCCGTCTCGACCCGAGCTCGGCGGAGTACCAGGCGATCCGCCGCTGGATCGAAGAGGGCGCAACCGCGCCGTCGGCGGCCGACCCCGACGTCACGTCGCTCGTCGTGGAGCCTGCATCGGCGACCGTTGCCAAGGGGGCCACGCCGCGGCTCAAGGTAACCGCCACATTCAGCGATGGCAGCAGCCGCAACGTGACTCCGCTGGCCGTGTACGAGTCGAACGATCCGGCCCGCGTCGAGGTCGATCCCGACGGCACGGCGCACGTGCAGGATGTGGCGGGCCGGGCCACCGTCATGGTCCGCTACCAGGGCGTGGTGGGGGTGGCGTCGTTCGACGTGCCGTCGGGCCCGCCGTCGCCGATGCCCGCCCCCCGGAACTTCATCGACGAGCTGGTCTTTGAGAACCTGGCCACGCTCGGCATCCCCGCCTCGCCCGAGTGCGACGACGGTGTCTTCCTCCGCCGGGTGTCGCTCGACGTCACCGGCACGCTGCCCACGCCGGAGAAAGCGGCCGCATTCCTCGCCAGCCGCGAGCCCGACAAGCGGGAGCGGCTCGTCGAGGAGCTCCTGCAGAGCCCGGAGTACGCCGATTTCTTCGCCAACAAGTGGACGGCGGTGCTCAAGAACCGCCGCGACGACACCAGCGATCTGCTCTCCAACTTCGCCTTCCACTCGTGGATCCGCGACGGCCTGCTGGCCAACAAGCCCTACGACGTGTTCGTCCGCGAACTGCTCGGTGCCACCGGCACCGTCGTCTCCAGCCCGCCGGTGGCCTGGTACAAGCGGGTGAAGGATCCGAAGGAGCAGATCGAGGACGTCGCCCAGCTGTTTCTCGGCGTGCGCATGCAGTGCGCCCAGTGTCACCACCATCCGTTCGAGCGGTGGAGCCAGGACGACTACTACGGCATGGCCGCCTTCTTCAGCCAGGTCGGCCGCAAGCCCTCGTCCGTCCGCAACGAGGACCTCATCTTCCACAAGCGGGGCGTCGCCGGCTTCACCAACCCGCGCACGTCGTCTCCGGTGCGGCCCGTCGCCCTCGGCGCCGCGGCCGAGACGATCCCGCCCGACGAGGACCCCCGACTCACGCTCGCCGACTGGATGGCCGAGCCGTCGAATCCCTTTTTCTCGCGGGTGCTCGTGAACCGCTACTGGAAGCACTTCTTCGCGCGGGGGCTCGTCGAGCCCGAGGACGACATGCGCGACACCAACCCGCCGAGCAATCCGCGGCTCCTGACCGCGCTGGCCGAGCACTTCGTCGCGTCGAAGTTCGACCTCAAGGATCTGGTGCGGACGATCACGCGGTCGCGGGCCTACCAGTCGGCCGACGGCATCGCCGGCAACGAGAGCGACGCCCAGAACTTCTCCCACGCTTATTCCCGGCGGCTGACGGCGGAGGTGCTGCTCGACTCCATCGACCGGGTCGCCGAGTCGACCTCGTCGTTCGCGAACCTGCCGGCCGGCACCCGGGCCATCTCCCTGCCCGACAACAGCTACAACCGCTCGTCCGCGTTCCTCAAGGCGTTCGGCCGGCCCGACAGCGCGAGCGTGTGCGAATGCGAACGATCGCAGTCGCCGAGCCTCGCGCAGAGCCTGTTCATGATCAACGCCGCCGACATCAAGGCGAAGCTCTCCGCGGCGGGAGGCCGGGCTGCGCGTTACGCCCGCGATCCCCGGCCCGACTCCGAGAAGATTTACGAACTCACGCTGGCCGCGCTCTCCCGGGAGCCGACCATGCAGGAACTGCTCGTGTCGGAGGCCTACCTCGCCGCGGCCGGCGTCGGCAAGGCCGCCGAGGCGGCGCGGAAGGAACGGTTTGAGGATCTCATCTGGGCGGTCATGAACACGAAGGAATTCGTCTTCAACCACTAGCCACGGGATCGTGCCGCGGGCTGTCGTCCCATGAACATGCCTGCCGCGCGATGCACACTATGACGGCTCCACGAACCGATACGCGAACGACCACCGGACACGCACCCCGGGACCGGAGCACGGCGATGACACCCCGGAGCCATCGGGCCGCGGGCAAGGCGGCGGCCGTCGTGGCATGCATCCGACGCGTCGGCCTGCCGCTGGCGGCCGTCGCTTGCCTGATCGCCATCGCTGGCATCGTGCAGCCCGCCGCCGCGCAGCAGGTCTGCCTGCCGCTGCCGCGGCTCCTGACGGTGGTCCCACCCGGCGGCTGTGTCGGTACGGACGTCGAGGTGGTCGTCGGGGGCGAGCGGATCGCGCCGGCAGAGGCCCTGCTCTTCTCGCACCCGGCGCTGACGGCGCGGCCAAAGCGCGGCGACGACGGCACGACCGTGGCCAACACGTTCATCGTCACGATCGCCGCCGACGCGCCCGTCGGCGTGCACGACGCCGCGATCGTCACGGCGCTGGGCATCTCGTCGGCCCGCTGCTTCAGCGTCGGCAGCCTGCCTGAGACGTCTCGTGCAGCCGCGAACATTACCGTCGCGACGGCGACTCCCATGGCCATGAATTCCGTCTGCAATGCGGCCACCACGGCCCAGACGATCGACCACTACCGGCTCGAACTGCATCGCGGCCAGCGGATCCGCGTCGAGTGCGCCGCCGTCGGCATCGACTCGCGTCTGCAGCCCGTGATCGCAATCGCCGACAGTGCAGGCAACGACCTGGCCGTCGAGCGTCGTGATCGTCCCCTCGACTTCACCGCCGAGGCGGACGGAGTGTGCATCGTGAAGGTGCACGACCTTTCCTTCCAGGGCGGCGAGCAGTGCTTCTACCGGCTCGTCGTGCGCGAGCCGGCAGCCGACACGCCACGGCACCCCTCCACCAGCCAGGTGAACACCTTCTCCTGGCCGCCGAACGGCCTCCCGGAACGAGCCGCCGCCACGGAAGCGGAGCCGAACGACCGGCCGGCCGAGGCCCAGAAGATCGCGCTGCCCTGCGACATCGCCGGCGTCTTCCTCGCCGCGGGCGACGTCGACACGTTCGAGTTCGAGGCCGCGAAGGGGGACGCGTGGTGGATCGAGGTGGCGTCGGAACGGCTCGGAGCGCCCACCGATCCGGCTGCAGTCGTGCAGCGGGTCGTGGTGGACGGCGAGGCGGAGCGGCTCGAGGACGTCGCCGAGCTCAACGACATCGCCAGCCCTCTCAAGCCCTCGAGCCAGTTCTATTCCTACGACGGCCCGCCCTACGTGACCGGTTCGGCGGACATCCTCGGCAGGCTCGAGATCAAGGAGTCGGGCCGCCATCGCCTGCAGCTCCGCGATCTGTTCGGCGGCACCCGCGTCGAGCCGCGCAGCGAGTACCGGCTCGTGATCCGGCGTGCCGCGCCCGACTTCGTGCTCGTGGCGTGGCCGCTGCACATGGAGCTCCGCAACGGCGACCGGGCCGACCTCTCGAAGCCGTTCGCGGTCCGTGCCGGCGGCACGATCGCAGTCGAGGTGGTGGCCCTGCGTCGCGACGGCTTCGACGGCCCCATCGACCTGACCGTGGAGGGGCTTCCCGCGGGGGTGACCGCCGCCGGACTGCGGATTCCCAAGGGCGCGTCACGGGGCATCGTCGCGGTCACGGCCGCGGACAGCGCGACCACTGCGCCTGTGCCGCTGAAGATCGTCGGCCGCGCACAGGTGGCCGAGGCCGAGGTCGCGCGTCCCTGCCGGATCGCGTCGGTGGCCTGGCCGATCCGCGACCACTCGGCGGAGCTGCCTCAGCCGCGGCTGGTGTCGTCGGCCATGCTGACGGCCTCGACCGCGGAGCCCTTTCCCCTCGCGCTCCGCGGCCCCGCGGCGGGCCCGATCGAGGCCACCGCCGGGTCGACCGTCACCATTCCGATCACGCTCGTGCGCCGCGGCAAGCTACTGGGCACCGTGACGCAGCTGCGGATGTTCGGGCAGGGATTCGACAAGGCGGCCCCTGTCGATGTGCCGCTGTCGGCCGACTCCCACAACGTGCCGATCGACCTGGGCAAGCTGGCGATCGAACCGGGCCGGCACACCATCGTGCTCTACGGCGCCGCGACGGTGGCCTACCAGCCGCCGCCGGACGGCGACAAGCCCGCCGCGGCCGTCGACATTGCGGAGATCATCGTATCCGAACCGATCCAACTGGACGTGAAGCCGGCGGCAGCGGCCGGCTCACAGCAGACCGCCCCACAGGGAGAGAAGAAGTCATGAGCAACCACGACATGCCGTCCGCCATGAAGCACTGCGCGGGCCCGGGCGCCCGGCGGCACTTTCTCCAAGCGGGGCTCGCCGGATTCGCGAGCCTCTCCCTGCCGGGCATGCTGCGGCTGCGGGCCGAGCACCCGACCGCGGTGACGCCGTCCTCGACGGCCGTGATCATGGTCTGGCTGCCCGGCGGGTGTTCGCAGCTCGACACCTACGATCCGAAGCCCGACGCATCGAGCGAGTATCGCGGCCCCTTCCGCACGATTCCCACGAAGATTCCCGGGGTGCACTTCACCGAACTCCTGCCGCGCCAGGCGGCCCTCGCCGACAAGTTCACGACGGTGCGGTCGATGATGCAGACGGCCCCCGGCCACCCGGCGGGATCGATGCAGATGCTCTCGGGAGACATGGCCACACAGGACAAGCCGAAGCCAAAGTACCCCGACTGGATGTGCGCCACCAACTACCTGCGCTCGCGGCACGTCCCCCGGTCCAATCCCCTGCCGCGGTACGTCGGAATCAATCCGCCGCTGGAGTACAACGGGCCCGCCTACGTCGGCGACGCCTACCAGCCCTTCACCGTGTCGGGCGACCCGAGCCTGCCGACATTCTCGGTGCCCAACCTCGGTGTGTCCGGGGCGGCGGAGCTCGGCCGGCTCGACCGTCGCGCGAGCCTGCGGCGCCGGCTCGACGGACTGCAGCAGGCCGTCGACCGCCAGCTCGAGATGGAAGCGCTCGACCAGTTCGAGGCGCAGGCCATGATGCTGCTCACCGACCCGCGGGCGAAGGACGCCTTCGACCTCTCGCGGGAGGACGACAAGACCCGGGATCGCTACGGACGCAACGCCTGGGGCCAGCAGCTGCTGATGGCCAGGCGGCTCGTGGAGGCCGGGGTCGACATCGTGACCACCCAGCTCAGCGGCCCGCTCTGCGGCCGCGTGGGCAACTGGGACGATCACGCCGTCAACCACCACGTCTTCGAGGCCCTGCGGTTCCGGGCCGACGCCTACGATCAGGCCGTCGCGGCGCTCGTCGAGGACATCCACGACCGCGGGCTCGACAAGCGGGTGCTCGTCGTCGTGACCGGCGAATTCGGCCACACGCCGAAGATCAGCTACGGGGCGAGCACGGGCGCCGGCGCCGCGAGCGGCCCTGCCGGCACGCAGCAGCCCGGCCGCGACCACTGGCCGGCCGCCTTCTCCAACATCTGGTTCGGCGGCGGGATCCGTCCCGGACAGGTGGTCGGCGCCACCGACCGCCGCGCCGAGGCTGTCATCGATCGCCGCTGCACAGCCCACGACTTCCTGGCGACGATCTACCACCACCTCGGCATCGACTCCTCGCAGGTCACGATCCATGACTTCACCGGCCGGCCGACCCTCCTCGTCGAGAACGGCAGACCGATCCAGGAACTGATGGGCTGACGCGGGCGGCCGGCAGTCCCACGCCCCCGGAGCCCTCTCCCCCGTGTCACTCCTCGACCGCTTCCTCCGTTACGTGCGGATCGACACGCAGTCGGACGAGCATGGCACGGGCAGCCCGAGCACGCCGAAGCAGCTCGACCTCTGCCGCCTGCTCGCAGAGGAGTGCTGGGCGCTCGGCCTCACCGACGTGTCGCTCTCGGAGCACGGCATCGTGATGGCGACGGTTCCGGCGACTCCCGGTCACCCCAGCCCGACGATCGCCTGGGTGGCCCACGTCGACACCTCGCCAGAGACGTCGGGCACGGGCGTCGTGCCCGTCGTGCACGCCCCGTACGACGGCCGCGACATCGCCCTGCCCGGCGATCCGACGCAGGTCATCCGCGTCGCCGAGAACCCCGACCTCGAGCGGCTCGTCGGCGGCACCGTGATCACCTCGGACGGCACGACTCTGCTCGGCGCCGACGACAAGGCGGGCGTGGCCGTGATCATGACCGCGGCGGAGCGGCTCGTACAGGGAGCCGGCGGCCCGCACGGCCCGATTCGCCTCGTGTTCACGTGCGACGAGGAGATCGGCCGCGGCACCACCGGCCTCGACGTCTCGCGGATCGGGGCGGTCTGCGGCTACACGCTCGACGGCGACGGCCGCGGCGGCATCAACGCCGAGACTTTCTCCGCAGATGCGGCGGTGGTCACCGTGACCGGCGTCAACATTCATCCCTCGATCGGCAAGGGCACGATGGTCAACGCCGTCCGCATCCTGGCCGACTTCCTCGCGGCGCTGCCGACCGACCGCCTCAGCCCGGAGACGACGGCCGGCCGCGAGGGATTCATTCATCCCTACGGCATCGAGGGGGGCGTCGGCCGCGCCGAGGCGCGGCTCATCCTGCGCGACTTCGAGGATACGGGGCTCGCCGCGCACGCTGCAATCCTCGAGGAGATCGCCCGGCGGCTGCGGGAGGCGCACCCCCGCGCCCGCATCGACGTCGCAATCCGGCCGCAGTACCGCAACATGCGGGACGGGCTCGCCCGCGAGCCGCGGGCACTGGCGAAGGCGATCGCGGCCACGCGGCTGGCCGGCCTCGAGCCGCGGCTGGAGGTGATCCGGGGAGGCACCGACGGCTCGTTGCTCACCGCCCTCGGGCTGCCGACCCCCAACCTCTCGACCGGAGAGCACACTCCGCATTCGCCGCTCGAGTGGACGAGCGTCGAGGAGATGCAGGCGGCCGTCGACGTGCTCCTGCACCTGGCGGCGCTGTGGGGTGAGGAGCGGAGCTGACCCCCGCCGGACGGCTGCGGTTCGCAGCGGCGGCTGACCAGACCGTGGACCCCCTCGGCGTTTTCACCAGTCGACCACGCGGACAAAGGTCATCGATGACCTTGTCCACGGCCAGTCAGCGCGACGGCGGCCCGACGATGTTGTCGGCCTGCGAGACGGCGTCCGGCACGGCCAGATCCTGCAGCCTGCAGCCGTGCACGCCGCAGCCCGCCGGCGGCCGGCCCGCGGGCGCCCGCCATGCGATCGCCGTCTCCATCAGCGGCGGATCGCGGTCGTCCAGGATGGTGCAGCCGGTCACGAGCGTGTCGTGGCAGTCGTCGACGAGCAGCCCCACCGGCGTGCCCTCGAGAAGATGGCAGGCGGCCAGCGTCATCCTGCGGCAGCGCACCAGTTCGACGAGGGCTTCCTTCGCGGACGGATCGACACCGTCGAACGTGTGCCGGCCGGCGAGCGCGTCCTGGATCGACAGCCCTTCGACGACGCAGTCCTGGCAGTCGACGAAGCGGACGCCCGTCGACAGCTCTTTGTCGCCGTAATCGGGGTTGTGGCCGATGACGTTGGCGCCGAGCGTGATCGATCGCGACCGCTCGACCAGGATGCTGCGGTGCGTGGCGCTGTAGGCGTAGTTTCCCGAGATCGCGAACCCGAGGCAGCCCTGCAGGTGGACGTTCACCTCCTGGTTGCCGATGAGGTTGCCGGCGATCGTCCACATCCCCCCCGCCAGCCCCCGCGCACCGCCGAGGAACCGGATGTTGGCCCCGCCCGGCGAGGGCGTGGCCTGGATCGTGTTGGAGGCGATGGTGCCCTCGCGGATCGTCCCCTCGCGACAGTCGACGTAGATCTCCGCCGTCGGCTCGCCGTCGGCGTCAGGTACTCCGATCGACTTGTTGTTGTTGTATTCGATGTCGTTTCCCGTGATCTGCACGTTGCGGATCTCGCCCCCGGCGATCCGGATGCCCCCGAGCCTGCAGTAGCTGATGTGGCTCCCCGTGACGATCACCTGGTGCAGGTTCGCCCCGTCGAGGAACAGGCCGACGCCGGTGTTGCGGTAGATGTGGCAGTGCGAGACGAGCAGGTTGCGGGCCCGCCTCGTCACGTGGATGCCGTGCCTCAGCCCCCGCAGCAGCACGCCGCTGATGGTGGGCTGCATCACCCCCTCGATCCGGATGCCGTCGGCCTCCGGGTGCGTCCCGGCGATCTCGACGTCGCGGACGACGGGCATCCGCTCACGTTCCCACGACTCGGGAGAGAACTGCCGCGGGTCGGCATTTCCCTGGTGCGTTCCCCGCAGGAAGATGGCCGGCCCCGGCCCGGTCATCGTCAGCCGGGCACCTCCCGCCGAGCCATCGATGCCCGTCCGCCGGCATGCCGCCAGATCGATCACGATCGTGCGGGAAATCCGATAGTCACCCCGCGGCAGGACGACCAGCCCGTCACCGTCGGCCACGGCATGCTGGATTGCGTCGGTGTCGTCCGCGACGCCGTCCCCGACGGCACCGTAATTTCGCACGTCCGCCATGCTCCCCTCCCGGATGTGGATGCTCGGAGCGAAGCATAGCAGCCCCGGGAACATGCCTGCCGCCACACCCGGCGGCGACGCGGGGGAAAACCCGCACGGCGTTGCGTTTTCCACGCCCGCGTCGTCACGCGGCCTATCACAATCGGAAAAGTTCACGAAATCGGCCCGGCGGAGACGAAGAACCGGATGCCTACGGGGGAGGACCGGCGTGATCGCGTTCCGTGATGGGGCTGAGCCCGACAGAGTCCCGGCCGCCGGCGGTCCGGTGCGGCTGCGGCCCGCCGTGTTTCGCGCACTGGGCCATGACGACCCGCCCGCATCGGTCCAACTCCACGGCGTGACGTTCAACAGGATCGCCATCTTCAAGCACGACTCGTGGGCGGCCACTGCCGTCTACACGGCGGCCGGCCGTCGCGCCGTCTGCAAGTTCAATCGCCTTCAGCCCGTCTTCGTGCTGCCGATGCGCTGGCTCGGCAGGCTGCTGGCGGCCCGTGAGCACCGGTTCATGGAACGGCTCGCCGGCATCGAAGGCATCCCCGTCTCGCTCGGACCGGTCTGCGTCGCGGGCCGCCCCCTGGCGAACGCCGTGTGCCACGAGTACATCACCGGCCATCCGCTGGCCGAGCACGAGCGGGTGGCGGACGACTTCTTCCCCCGCCTGGCGGCGCTCCTGGCGGAGGTGCATCGCCGCGGCGTCGCCCACGTCGACCTGCACAAGCGGGAGAATATCCTCGTGGGTGACGACGGGGGCCCGCATCTCATCGACTTCCAGATATCGTTCGCCCTGCCGTCGCGGCCGCGTTGGCTGGCGGCCGCATTCGGCGGCGTGCTCCGCGTCTTGCAGCAGAGCGACGACTATCACCTGTTCAAGCACCGTGCCCGCCACCGCCCCGACCAGCTCGGGGCCGCCGGCGCCGACATCGACGCCGCCCGGCCGTGGTGGATCCGTGCCCACCGTGCCGTCGCGGTGCCCTTCCGCTCGACACGACGCTGGCTGTTGACCCGGCTCGGCATCCGCTCCGGCCGCGGCCACGCCACGACCGAGGCCCTGCCGGAGGTGGCGTTTCAGGGGAGCATGAAGCGGAATCTCTGCTCCCCGCACTGAAAGTAGCAGTACGAGGTCAACGCGACCGACTGAATGTTGGCCCAGATGCCGTTGCGCGTCTTGCCGGCGGACAGCCGCCAGACCCCGGCGGGATCCCGGTGCAGGGTGGCGTGATGCCGTGAGACGAGCGGATCATCCAGCTCGATGTCACACCCGCCGTAGACGCCTCCGATCGTCACCGTCGGCTTCCTGACGACGTGCCGCACGCCGTCAACGCGGCCCGATGATTCGACGAGCGCGGGCCACGCGAGGTCGGAGGATTCCCGTTCGACCAGCAGCGTTCCCTCGCCAACGCCGGGCGACGGGACGCCCAACTGGTGAACCGGCCCCTCCAGCCGATACCGCCGCGACCCGATGATGACGATCGTGTCGCTGAAGAAGCTGGCGTGGTTCACGCGCACGAAGGTGCCGTTGACGCTGCCGAGGTTCTGCAACGTCCAGTGCGCGACGCCGCGGGCGGCGACGAGCCGCAGCTCCGCGTGCTCCTTGGAAACGGTCGGGTCGTTCGGCAGCATCAGGTCGCCGCCGGAGCGACCGATCACGAACGGGCTCTTCCGGATACGAATCTCCTCGCCGACGTCCATCGAGCCGTCGTCGAGCGCGGTCAGCACCGGAACCGGCGGTCGCAGCACCGGCCGGTAGAGCGGCTCTTCCTGTTCGCAGGAGTCGCCACGCCCCCCTGCCCGTTCTTCGGACGTGGTCAGCCACTTGACGATGCGGAAGTTCTCGACCTCGCGCCCCGGGTCGCGGGCCGTCGGCGCGGCGACTGCGGGCTCGATCGAGTCCGCCGGCCGCGGCCCCGTGGCCGCGTGCCCCGACCCGGTGAGGCGGCTGACGAGCCGTACGGACATGTCCGCATCGCAGGCGACCTGGCACGACAGCCGCAGCCCCGGCTGGCCGATCATCCCCAGGGCGGCGAGCGTCGCGCTCTCCGCAGGCCGCATCTGCGCCGGCTCGCCTGCCAGAAACAGCACCCGACACGTGCCGCACTTCGCCTGCCCGCCGCAGACGTGGAGCTGGTCGAGGCCGCACTCATCCACCAAGGCATTGACCAGCCGCTTGCCGTCGGGCACGACGAACGTCCCGCTGCCTTCCACGGTCAGACGCGGCATGATGACGACGTTGCTCCGCGGCCCGAGACGTGCGCGAGGGGCCTGCCCCGCTGCGGCCCGGCACACGTGCGGCGATGGCCACGCTCCCTATCTTACGCCATACTCCGAACGGACAAGTCCCCCCGCGATGCGCCACCGGCCGCCTCACCGGCTGCCTGCCTTGCCGCCTGCCCCACCGCCTCCACCGCCTCCCCGTCGACGCCATGAACCGCATGCTCGCCGGCCGCTACAGGATCATCTCGCAGCTCGGCATGGGCGGCATGGGCATCACCTACCGCGCCTGGGACAGCCAGCGCGACGTTCCTATCGTCATCAAGATGCCGCGGCCCGAGCTCACCGACGCGGATTCGCTCCGGCGTTTCGCCCGTGAGATCGATGCCATGGTGACCCTGCAGCACGACCACATCGTGCCCGTCCTCGACCACGGCGAGGATGGCGGCGTGCCCTTCGTCGTGCTACGGTTCCTTCCTGGAGGATCGCTGGCGGACCAGCGTCGCCTCAAGCCGGACGGCTCCATCATGCCGACGCCTCCGGGCTTCCTCCGGCTGTGGCTGCCCGCCATCGCCGACGCCATCGACTTCATCCACCGGCGGGGTGTCGTGCATCGTGACGTGAAGCCGCGGAACGTCTTCTTCGACGGCTTCTGGAACGCGTTCCTCGGCGACTTCGGCATCGCGAAGGTGCTCGACGACTCGGGCGGGCTCGTCAAGGAGCAGACGTTGACGGCGGCGACGTTCGCCATGGGCACGCAGGAGTACATGGCACCGGAACTCTTCCTGAAGACGCAGGGCGTGAAGGAGACCGGGCAGGTCGACCAGTACGCGCTGGCCGTGACCGCATACGAGATGCTGGCAGGCGTCCGGCCCTTCACCGGGGCGGAGGCGCACATCGCCGTCGAGCACCTGCAGATGAAGCCTCCGTCCCTGCGGAATGCCGGCCTCGGACTGCCGGCGAGCCTGTGCGATGCGATCGAGAGGGCGCTGGAGAAGAAGCCTGCGAACCGCTTCCCCACCTGCGCCGCCTTCGCGGCGGCGGCGATCGCCGATGTGCCCGCACTCGACCAGGAGCCGGGCGTGGCCAGGCTCCTCTGCCCGAAGTGCGGCATGGTGCTGCGGATCCCGGTGACGTCGGGTGGCAGGTCGGGCGCGTGCCCCACCTGCAAGTCGGTGATGCGGATCGCCCCAGACCTCGGCGCGCTCTGGCTGAGCAGCGAGACCGCCGAGGAAGACACCGACGACGCACAGGAGTCCGGCGGCACGTTCGCGTTCGAGGAGGATCTCGCCGAGGCCGCGTCGTCCTCCAGGGCCGGCGGGACCGGGGGCGGCTGGCAGGCCTGGTGGGGAAGCCACAATCCATTCGACTCGGATCGAAAGCGGTATGCGAGCATGATCCTGCCGGTGATCACCGCCGTCGCGACCGCCGCCGTGACCTACGAGGCCTGGTCGGTCTACCACCAGGGCCGCATCGAGCGGCTCGAACGCGATCACGCCGTCGAGGCCGCCGCGGTCGATCGGAAGCTCTCCCAGGCGGATGCCGAGATCGGCAGACTGCGGACCGCCCGTGACGACCTGCTGGAGAGCCTGACGGAGATGGAGCAGGCGTTCGCGTCCGCCTCCTTCGACGACGTCACGTCGATCACGCCGGCGACGGCGCGGAGCCTCGTGCGATTGAAGCCGGGCGCCCTGCGGCTCGACGGCCTCACGTCGCTCTCCGCGGAAACGGCGGCCGTCCTCGCACGGCACACCGGCGTCCTCTCGCTCAACGGTCTCACGAGGCTCTCCGACGACGCGGCCGCGAGCCTGGCGCGGCACCAGGGGCCGGTGCTGCTGCAGGGCCTCCTCACCGCCTCGCCCGGAGCGGTGCGGGCGCTCAAGGCCAACGCCGACGTCCAGCTCCCCGCGACGTTCCGCTGACGGGTTCCCGAGCCGGTGTGCCGCGGACCGGGGATGACGGCCCGCACTGCCGGCCGGCTCGCGGCCGCTACCGGTCGGACGCCGTCGCCACGGAAAACCGCACGCGGACGTCCGGGTGGGTCGTGTAGAGGCGGTGCCGCGAGCCGTCAAACACGAGCGTCGCGCTCGAGCGCGACGGATGCTCGGGATCGACCGGGAGCACCGGATTCCGGGCGTACTTCACCCAGTGGACGAGGTCGTCGCTCATGGCGAGGCAGGTGCACCATCCGCCCCCTTCCGCGGGCTTCAGGCCGCTGTGTGCGTGGTAGTACGCGTAATACCGGCCGCGGTGCCGGATGATCTGGTCCATGGCGATCATCGCGCGATCGTGCTCGTCGGGGCCGCAGGTGAGCACCGGCTCGTCGCTGACGTTCGTGAACAGCGGCAGGCACCGCGAGGTCGCCAGCCAGACGCCCAGATCCCGACGCTCGTAGAACAGGTGCCAGACGCCGTTCTCGAACCAGACCGCCGGGGTGCCGCGGGGCCCTTCCGGGATGGGGCGGCCATCCATGAGCCGGATGTCGAGCGGTCCACGAAGGTGCCAGTGCCGCTGGTCGACGGACGTCAGCCAGTGGGCGATGTCGTGCTCCCCTTCGGCGAACATATGGGAGCAGCCGCCCTGGCGGACGATGCAGACATCCTCGACCCAGGCACCGGGCACCACCGGATCGGCGCCGGAACGGCTCCAGTTGAGTCCGTCCGGAGCGGTCGCATGGCCGAGCAGCCGCAATGGAGACCGGTCGAGGTTTGATCCCGTATACCAGAGGTGCCAGCGGCCTCCCTGCCGGATGATCCACCCCCGCTCCCTCAGGTCGCGATCCCAGGCGTCTGGCCCGCCTCCGGCGAAGAGGGGATCCCGCGAGGCGGGGCCGAACTCGACCAGCTCGCTCGGCACTGAGTCCTCGGACCGGACCTGCTGCCCTGGGCATCTGGCTGCGACGCAGGCCAGCACCAACAGCAGCGAATATCGGCTCGTCGCCCTCATGGCCGCCCGGTATATCCCGATCGCTGGTGTCGGGCAAGCGGCCGACTTCGACGGTCGCCGTGCGCCGGCGGCCATGAACCGACGCCAGTGGCGGGAGCGTGCGGGACGACGCGACGTTGTTCGGCCGGCCGACGCGATGCCGTTGACGCGACGCACGGCACCCCTCAGAGTAACGTGGTTCTTTCGGGGGGAGTGTCGCCCTGAAAGGCGACACTCGGAAACGTCACGTCTTGCCCCTGGGGGCGTCGTCACTCGTCATAGATGGAGGACTCTTCGTCCATCGCTGACGGCTTGCAAGGAACGGTCGACGCTGTCGCTCTCCCCGGTCGCCGAGGCACCGCCTCCCTGGTCTCGCTGTTCTGGTCTCGCTGTTCTGGTCTCACTGTTCTGGTCTCACTCATCCCCCGGAATGATCGGGTTCGGAATGCCTCGAGGAATGCGAATGATGGACTGCTGCGTGTTCCGTCGATGCCGGGCGGACGGGTTTGCGCTGGTCGAACTGCTCGCGGTGGTCACGGTGCTCGCCCTGCTCGTGGGCCTGCTGCTGCCGGCCGTGCAGGCCGTGCGGGAGGCGAACCGACGGGTGTCCTGCCAAAACAACCTCCGCCAGATCGGCCTGTCGATGGCCAACTTCGCCGACGCCCGACGCCGCTATCCGCCGGGCCAGCTGCGCACCTCGGTCTCGGCCGGCTACAAGACGATCGCATGGTGCGCATTCTTCCTGGACTACCTCGAGCAATCGCAGATTCAGACCACCTGGGATCCCGTGCCGTCCGATGCCGATTCGGCTAACGCTCCCGATTCGCGGCTCTACCTCCGCGCCCGCATGGGCAGCGTCTGGAACCGCAAGGCCACGACGACGCTGGTGCCGCTCTATCTCTGTCCGAGCACGGCGAGAACGCACCCCTCGCGGGTCGGCGGCCGCATCGGCGACCGCAACGGCGACGGCACTCTCGATCCCGCACTGTTCGAGGGAATGGCCTGCATCGACTACGCCGGCAACGCCGGGCCAAACGCCAACCATCCCCGCTACCTGCTGCCATCCGGCGGGCGATACCCCGACAACCGTGGCACCATCCTCAACAGCCCCATGCTGTCGATGGAGAGGGGCGTTGCCATCAGACAGATTACGGACGGGCTTTCGAAGACGATGCTCCTCTGCGAGGTTTCCGGCCGGGGCGTCAACGCGGCCGCGCCGGGAGGCCCCGCCTCCACGAGCGACAACCCGCGGGGGGCGTGGGCTGCGGGCCTCAACTGCATCGCCATCGGCCCGGAGTCGATGACGCGGCCGCTCGTCAATCCACCGGCCAACGACTCGTCGACCGGCAGCTGGTATGACGATCCAAACGCGTCCCTCTTCTCCGACCATCCGGGAGGGGCGCACGTGGCGATGTGCGACGGCGCCGTGCGGTTCATCGCGGAATCGGTCGCCACGGCCGTTCTCACCGGCCTCGCATCCCGGGATTGTGCTGAAGTCGTCTCCGTCGATCAGCAGTAGCCGCCCTGCTCGCTGACACCGGATGCCTTCGGCGGGTACCCTATCAGGGAGCGGGTGCGATGCGTCCCCCGTCGAAACGCCTGGGTCGCACACCGGTCCCTGCATGGGAGTGAGGCTCGATGAAAATAAGGTGCGATGATCGCGTCGGGGTCCGGGCGCCGATCTACCGAGCCTGCCTGGCGGTCTGCGCCGTGGCCTTGACGGCGGGTCTGACGGCGACCTCCGCCGCCGAGTCCTGGAACCAGTTTCGCGGCCCGACGGGCGACGGGCGGTCCACCTCCGCACAGCTGCCGCTCGAGTGGAGCGAGGAGAAGAACGTCCGCTGGAAGACGGCGATTCCCGGTAAGGCATGGGCCTCGCCCGTGGAGGCGGACGGCAAGGTCTGGCTCGCGAACGCCACCGCCGACGGCCGCCGCCTGTCGGTGACGGCGGTCGACGCGGCCTCGGGCGCCGTCCTGCACGACATCACCGTGTTCGAGATCGCCGAGCCGATGTTTTGCCACGACTTCAACAGCTACGCGAGCCCGACACCCGTCGTCGAGGGCCGGCGGATCTGGGTGCACTACGGAAGCGCTGGCACGGCCTGCCTGGACACGGACAGCGGCCGGATTCTGTGGACCAGGCAGGACCTGCCCTGCGACCATCACCGCGGGCCTGGCTCGTCGCCAATCCTCTGTGAGAACCTCCTCATCCTCTGCTTCGACGGATTCGACGTTCAGTACGTCGCAGCGCTCGACAAGGAGACGGGCGAGACCGTGTGGAAGACCGACCGCTCCATCGACTACGGATCAGACAACGGCGACCTGAAGAAGGCCTACTGCACGCCGACCGCGCTGGAGCATGCCGGCCGCCGCCAGCTGGTCTGCCCCGCCGCCGTCGGCACGGTGGCCTACGATCCGCCGACCGGCCGGGAACTCTGGACCGTGATGCACGGCGGTTACAACACCGCCGCCCGACCGATCTACACCCACGGCCTCGTCGTCATCAGCATGGCGGGCGGTGACAAGATGCTGGCGGTGCGGCCCGACGGCTCCGGTGACGTCACGAAGACGGGCGTCGCCTGGAAGTTCGGCAAATCGGCACCGACGCGGCCGTCACAGTCGGTGGTAGACGACCACCTCTACATGGTCAGCGACACCGGCATCTTCAGCTGCATCGACGTGCGGACGGGCGAGGCGGCCTGGTCGGAGCGTCGTTCTGGCCGTTTTTCCGCATCACTCGTGGAGTCGGCCGGGCGGCTCTACGCATTCGACGAGGACGGCACGGGGATCGTATACGAGGCCTCCCCGGCCGGCTTCCGACTGCTGGCCGAGAACCGGCTCGATGCGGGCTGCATGGCCTCGCCGGCCATCGTCGGCGACAACCTGCTCGTCCGCACGAAGACGCATCTCTACCGCATCGACGCCACCAACGCCGCCGGTTCCGCGTCGAAACCGCCCCGCTGACGGCGGGATACCCCGCAGGGCGGATGCCACCGGTCGGGCGCGTTGCCGACACGCCGACACGGCGGTATGGTCGCGATCCTGGTAGCACTCTCGGGCGGCGGCGATCACGACCGCCGACACGGCGGCCGACACAACCAGTTCAAGGACCAGTTCAAGGACCAGTTCAAGGACCAGTTCAAGGACCAGTTCAAGGACCAGTTCAAGGACCAGTTCAAGGACCAGTTCAAGGACCAGTTCAAGGACCAGTTCAAGGACCAGTTCAAGGACCAGTTCAAGGACCAGTTCAAGGACCAGTTCAAGGACCAGTTCAAGGACCAGTTCAAGGACCAGTTCAAGGATCAGTTCAAGGATCAGGGCAAGGACCACGGCATGCTCGGCTTGGAGCGGATCGGCGTTCAATCACGGCTCATCGTCCTGATGCTCCTCGTGAGCCTCGGATCGATCGCCGTGATCGGCTGGATCGGCTATCGGTCCGCCCGCGCCGCCATCACGAACGCCGTGCAGAACCAATTGCAGAGCGTCCGCCACTCGAAGACCAGCGGGCTCATGGCGATGCTGGGCGCTCTTCGCGACCAGGTCATCTCCCTGTCGGACGGCAAGCTCGCCACGGAGGCGATGGAGGCCTTCCGGGACGCCTACCGCGGCGTGGGCGACCGGAAGCTGACCGCCGAGCAGGAGGAGGAGCTCGAGAAGTACTACACGTCTGTCTTCATGCGGCGGCTGCGCGAGCGGCTCGGAGGCAGCCAGGAGGCCGGGCAGTACGTGCCTTCCGAGCCTGGCCAGCGCTATCTGCAGTTTCACTACATGGTGCATCCCCGGGCCGCTCAGGCCGCGGCGAAGGCAGGCGCGGAGGCCGCGACGTCGGCCGACGCTCCCGCGACCGATGACGATTCGCCATACGCCCGGGTGCACGCGGCATTGCACGAGCGGTTCGGCCGGGTGGCCAGCCTGTTCGGGTTCGAGGACATGCTGCTGATCGACGACGACTCGCTGGAGGTCGTCTACACGCTGTGCAAGCGGCCCGATTTCGCCACCAGCCTCCGCGACGGCCCGTATGCCTCGACCAAGCTGGCTGCCGCCGTCGATGCGATCTCCCGCGAACGCGACCGCGACGCCTTCAAGGTCGTCGATACCGAAAACTACCGGCCGCACGACGGCGTGCCGGTGGGATTCGTCGTCAGCCCGATCTTCGACGGCCCGGACATGGTCGGGATCCTGGCGCTCGAGTTCCCGATGGACCGGATCATCCAGCTGCTCAGCGGCAACTTCCAGTGGGAGCGCGAGGGCATGGGCAAGACCGGCGAATGCTACGTCGTCGGGCCCGACTTCACGATGCGCAGCCGCAGCCGCTTCATGGTCGAAGATTCGAAGGCGTTCCTCCAGACGCTGCGATCGTCGCCGCTGCCGCGGGCCGTGGTGGAGCAGATCGAACGGCAGGGCAACGTGATCGGCCAGCTGCCCGTGCGGACGCAAGCCGTCGAGCAGGCGCTGCTCGGCCGCGAGGGGCTGGCAATGATCAACGATTACCGCGGCGTGCCCGTGCTCAGCTCCTACGGCCCCTTCGACCTCGATTCGCTCCGCTGGGCCGTGGTCGCGGAGATGGACGCAGACGAGGCGTACAGGCCGATCACCGACTACGCCCGCAAGGCCCTGCTGGCCGCGACGGCCCTGGCCCTCACGACCACGCTCCTGGCGCTGGCCAGCTCGTGGCTGCTCATGCGGCCCCTGAGGCAGCTGACGGACGCGGCGCGGAGCATCGGCGCCGGAGCGACCGACGTGCGTGTCGATCTCCACAGCCGCGACGAGTTTGGCGAGCTGGCCCGCACGTTCAACGACATGTCGGCCAGCCTGACGACGCAGCGGAAGGAGCTCGAAAGAAAGGCGGCCGAAAACCAGGAACTGCTCCTCAACATCATGCCGGCCGCCGCCGTCGAGCAGCGACGGTCGGGCGACGAGCACGCGACGACACGATTCGCCGACGTGACCGTGCTCGTGGCTGAATTCGGAGGTCTCGCGGGCTTGGGCGCGGCCCGTCAGGCCGGCGGCGCGTCCTCCGGTAGCCCGGATCCTTCCGGCCACGACACTTTGGCCCTGGCGCGCATGGCCGACCTTGTGGCCGCCTGCGACGACGCCGCCGAGCGGTCGGGCGTCGAGAAGATTCGTGCCGTGGGTGGCAAGTACCTGGCGGTCTGCGGGATGTCGGTGCATCGCCCGGACCACGCCGCCCGGGCCGTGGTCTTCGCCAAGGAACTGCTGAAGACCGTCGCCGCCTTCAACCGGGAACACGGGACGTCGCTCGTCGTCTCGGTCGGCATCGATTCGGGCCCGATCGTGGGCGGCGTCGTCGGCCGCCAGAAGTTCCGCTACGACCTCTGGGGCGACACGCTGGCCCTCGCCTCGCGGCTCGCCGTCGCCGGCAACTCAGCCGGCAACGCGGCTGATGGCCGGAGGGCGACGAGCGTCATCCACGTCACGCAGCCCGTGCACGAGCGGCTCAGCGACCTCTACGCCTTCGTCGGCCCCGCCGACGTGGCCGCCGCCGGACAGGAGTCGGTGCGGGCCTGGCGGCTGGAGGCATGACGTACCCGACATGACCACGGCGGCCCCCCCATCCGACATTCCGCTCGTGCCGGCGGCCCTGCTCGTGGCCGGCTTTCCGCTGCTGTTGCTCCTGCTGACGGAGTTGGTCAACTCCGGACAGCGGCGGCACTGGAAGCTCACTCCGACCCTCCGCGTGCTGCGGTCGGTGGTCGCGCCCGCCCTGGCGGCCATGCTCTTCACGACAGAGGTCTGGCGGCTGCCGGCGGACACCTTCGGCGCCCGGCTCGTGACGACGGCCTTCTGGATCTCCGTGCTCTACGCGGCCCTGTCGTTCATCAATGACGGCGTGTTCGGCACGGCGCAGCGCGGCTCCTGGCAGGAGCGGATGCCGAAGCTGCTCCGCGACCTGGCCCGCGGCATCCTGATCGCCGTCGGCGCCGCCCTGATCTACTCACACGTATGGCGGCAGGAGATCACCGGCGCGCTCACGGCGCTCGGCGTCGGCGGCATCGTGATCGGCCTGGCGCTCCAGGAGCCGCTCGGCAACGTCGTGTCCGGCCTGATGCTCCTCCTCGAGCGACCGCTCAACATCGGCGACTGGATCATCGCCGACGGCACCACCGGCAAGGTGATCGAAATCAACTGGCGCAGCGTGCACATCGAGACGCTGCTCCATGAGATGCGGATCATCCCGAACATCTCGCTCTACAAGGAATCCTTCAGCAACCTCTCGCGGCCCACCCTTCACCGTACCGAGACCTACGACGTCGGCTTCTCCTACGACCATCCGCCGAACGAGGTCAGAACGTCGCTGCTGGCGCTGCTGGAGACCACCCCCGGCGTCGTCGCGGAGCCGCGGCCGGAGGTGCACACGCTCCACTACGGCGACTTTTCGATCACCTACCGCATCTACTTCACGGTGGCGCGGTACGAGGACGTGCTGCCGGTGCGGGACGCGATCCTCACGAGGATCTGGTACGTCGCCCGCCGCGACCGTCTGCAGATCCCATTCCCGATCGCCGTGCAGTATCGGGCGGGCGATCCCACCGCGCCGCCGCCCGCGACGCCGGACGAGCTGCTCGAGCGTCTGCCGCGGTATCGCGTCGTGCGGGAGTCGCTCCGCGAGGCCACCGCGGACAGCTCCAGCGTGGCCGGGGGCGTTGCCCGCAGCGGCGACGACGGCGCCGCTGCCGCCGCCCGCGTCGTTCCCTTCGCGGCAGGGGAGGAGGTGGTCGCCTTCGACAGCCACGACCACGTCTTCGGGCTGCTGGTGGAGGGCCGCGCCACCCTCTCGGTGCGGGATGCGGCGGGCCGCGAGGTCCGCATCGCCAGCCTCGCGGCCGGGGATTTCTACGGCGAGGCGACGATCGCCGCGGGGGGCAGGAGCGAGTTCCGCGTGGTGGCGGAAACGGACGTCACCGCCGTTGAATTCGCCGCCACGACGATGGCCGCGTGGCTGCAGCGATCGAGCGGGCTGGCCGCCGAGATCGGCACCGCAATCGACACCCGGCGGCGGGCGGCCCGCGCGGTGCGTCATCCCGCGGCGGCACAACACCCGCCCGCCGCGGCGGCGTTCTCCCAGGGGACGGTCGCCGGACCGTAGCCTTACGAAATCGACAGATTTGCCAGCTGGCGTCGGCTCACTGACGTCCGGAGGCCACGCGAATCTCGCTCGCGGGCACCCGATGCCTCAATTGTGAGCGTTGAGTAAGCTTTTGAGAGTGGCGGCTGTCATCATTCACTGTTCCCCCCGGCAGCCGCACGCCCTCAACGGAGCCTCGTGCCATGTCGCGTCGATCATCCATCCTCGCGTGCGGAGCGGCCGCACGCCGCCGCAGCGGCTTCACGCTCGTCGAACTCCTGGTTGTGATCGCCATCATCGGCCTGCTGGTCGGCCTGCTGCTGCCTGCCGTGCAGTCGGCCCGCGAGTCGGCCCGCCGGTCGCAGTGCTCAAACAACCTCAAGCAGCTCGGCCTCGCGATGTCGAACTACTCTTCGGCGAAGGGGGCCTATCCTCCGTCGATGCATGACGACAACGCGCAGAGGGGAGCCGCCGGCACCAGCGGCACGGGCAACGTCACCGGCCTCGGCTGGATGTACTTCATCATGCCCTACTGCGAATACCAGGAGTATTACGACCAGATCATGGCCGACACCGGCAACCTGAAGAAGAACTGGCAGAACACGGGCACGTCGCTTACGCCCAGTCTGGGAACGAAGGCGATCAAGCAGTTCGAGTGCCCGACGAACTCGGGCTATGCCCAGGGCGGCACGCGTGGTGTCTCGATTTCCGGCACGACCTACAACCTCGGAAAGAGCAACTACGGCTGCAACGCCGGACGGAATGCGTTGAACGGCTACAACGCGACCACGGCGACCACCTACGACGACATGGGAGGCATCTGCGGCGTCCGATCGCAGACGACGTGGATGAAGGAATCAGACATCCGCGACGGCCTCAGCAAGACCATCATGGTGGCCGAGACATCCTCGACGGCCGAGGTCGCGGCCCAGAGCTGCCTCGACGCAACGACCCGCCTCCCGGCCAACTGCGGCTGGTACGGCGAGGTCTGGCTGGGCGGCCGGCTCACCGGTGCGACTGGCGAGACCTGGAACTCCGGCATGCACTTCATGGAGGTGGAAAACTACGGCGGCAACAACGGCAGCACGTATCTCATCAACCGCTCCGACTACACCTGGGGCGTCGACTGGACGAGCTCCAGCCCGCACGCCGGCGGCGGCATGTTCGCCGCCTTCTGCGACGGGGCGGTGCTGTGGATTTCGGAAAACATCGATGGCCCCACCTACGACGCCATCCGCCGGCGGAACGACAACACGAGCCTGTTCCCCCGGGAGTGATCGGCGGCGGCGATGGACTCAGAGCCTGTGCAGGGGCCGCCCAGCAGATCGCTGCGGGGCGGCCCCGCCTTTTTTCCAGTCACGGTCGGCTCGCGGCCGTCCTGCCCCCACTCGTCGTCCTGCCCTCACTCGTCGTCCTGACCTCAATCTTCATCCAGGTGCAGCCGGTGCATGACACGATGCACGAACGGGGCGAGCACGAGCGACGCGGCGCCGATGAAGAGGAGCCCCGAGAAGAGCGCGTAGAACGACGCGAAGAGCTTGCCGGCCGGCGACGCGATCGGATCGACGGGCCCCATGCCTCCGAGAATCATCGACGCGTTGACGAGCGCGTCGATCCACTGCAGCCCGCCGAGGTAGTGGTAGCCGACGACCCCCAGGCCCAACGCCGCCCCCACGAGCGCGGAAGCCGCGATGGCATACCCGGCCACGCGGTATGCGAACGAGTGCCGGGGCAGCAGCGGGTCGGAACGGTGCTCGAACATTCCCGCAGCATAGCAGCCGCAGCTCTTGACCGGACGGCGTGCAGAGCCCACAACCACAGGCATCCGTCACCTGCATCCCGCACGTCCGCAGGTATCGCCGACCATTCCGGGGAGTTCCGCATGCGTCCATCCAGCGATCGCATCTCGTCCGCCGCCCTGGCCTCCGGCCTGCTCTGGGTGGCACTCGCCGTGGGCTGGGCAGCGGCGGCTGAATTCCCCGCGCCGACGAACTCCGAGAAATCTGCCGACGGGCCAATGGACCCCGCCGAGGTCTGCCGCACTGCCCGGGTGCCGCCTGGCTTCGCGCTCCTCCCCTTCGCTGCCGAGCCCGACGTGCAAAACCCGATCGGCATCTGTACCGACGCCCGCGGCCGGCTCTGGGTGGCCGAAAACTACACCTGGGCGGGCAACGGCCTTGGCGTCTGGGATGACAGCCTCCGCGACCGGATCGTCGTGCTTGCCGACCGCGACGGCGACGGCCGCCACGACGAGCGGACGGTGTTCTGGGAGGGGGGCACGCGGCTGACGAGCGTGGCCGTCGGCCTCGGCGGCGCGTGGGTGATCGACCTGCCGCACCTCCTCTTCATCCCCGATCGCGACGACGACCTCGTCCCCGACGGCCCTCCCGAGATCGTGCTCGACGGCATCGACGAGCGGAGCGTCGGCCACACCCCGTGCAACGGCCTCACATGGGGGCCCGACGGCTGGCTCTGGGCGCGGCATGGCATCCAGGGTACGTCGCGGATCGGCCCGCCGGGCGCCGGCGACTCGCAGCGGGTGCAGATCAACACCGGGATCTGGCGGTACCACCCCGCCAGGCGGATCGTCGAGAAGGTGATCGACGGCATGACCAACTCCTGGGGCACCGACTTCGACGCCCACGGGGAGACCTTCGTCATCAACACCGTCATCGGCCACCTCTGGCACGCCGTCCCCGGCAGCCACGTCGAGCGGATGTACGGCACCGACCTCGAGCCGCACGTCTACGACCTCGTGCCCCAGGTCGCCGACCACGTCCACTGGGACACCGGCGAGAAGTGGAACGACGTCCGCCACGGCGTCTCCGACAGGACCAGCGTTGCCGGCGGCGGCCACGCGCACATCGGCCTGATGATCTACCAGGGCGACGCGTGGCCCGCGGAATACCGCGGCGGCGTCTACACGCTCAACCTGCACGGCCGCAGGATCAACCACGACATCCTTGCGGCCAGCGGTGCCGGCTACACGGCGACGCACGGGCCCGACATGTGCTTCGTCGCAGACCCCTGGTTTCGTGGCATGGACCTCGTCGCCGCCCCGGACGGCGGGGTCTTCATCGCCGACTGGTCCGACACCGGCGAGTGCCATGACCACGACGGGGTCCACCGCACGAGCGGCCGGATCTACAAGCTCGTCCATGGCGGCCCCCGCGGCTCCGGCAGGATCGATGTCCACGGCGACGACTCGGCCGGCCTGCGGCGGCACCTCTTCGCCGAGAACCAGTGGTGGAGCCGGGCGGCGGTCCGCGAGTGGCAGCGCCGCGGGCTGGCCGGCGTAGACCTCACCGCCGACGTCGCCTGGCTCCGCGACCGCGCGCGGACCGCAGCCGATCCGCTGCAGCGGCTTCGCGCCCTCTGGGCGTTGGCCGCGATCGACGGCGGCAGCGGAAAATCCCTCGATGAGGGCCTGCTCCTGGCGACGCTCGAGGATGCCGCCCCCTTCGTCCGCAGCTGGGGCGTGCGTCTGCTGGTCGACGGCTGCGGCCCCGGCGGCCTCCAGCCGTCGCCCGCGGTCGCCGCCCGGCTCGCGGCGGTCGCCGCGTCGGACCTGTCGGCGCCCGTGCAGCTCCACCTCGCCTCCGCCGTGAGCCGGCTGGCCGACGGCCCCGCGTGGCCGCTCGCCCGCGCCCTCTGCGGCCACGAGCGTTACGCGGCCGATCCACTGTTGCCGAATCTCGTCTGGTACGGCCTGGCGAAGTCGGCGCCGCGGCACCCGGACGAGTGCGCGTCGCTGGCCGCCGTCGCCCGGCTGCCGCGGGTGCGGCGCAACCTGGCCCGGTTGCTCGCGGGCCGCGTCGACGACCGGCCCGATCTCGTCGCCGCGGTCCTGGAAACGGCGGCCTCGGGCGATGCCGCGCGGCGGCGGGATCTCGTCGCCGGACTCGCCGCCGGTCTCCGCGGTTGGAGCAGGGCCGGCGCGCCCCCGGGCTACGCGGAACTTTCGGCCCGCCTGGCCGCGACGCACGACGACGCCACGCTCGAGCCGCTCCGCGAACTCGACGTGCTCTTTGGCGAGGGCCGCGGTATGGAGGCGGTGCGGAAGGTGGCGCTCGACCCGTCGGCGGCCCCCGAGGCCCGCCGCACGGCGCTGCGCACGCTCGTGGCGACGACGCCGCCGGATGGCGCCGCGCTCCTGCACGGCCTGCTCTCCGACCGGTCGATGATCGCCGAGGCCCTGGCAGGCCTCGCCCGCTACGACCATCCCGAGACGCCGAGGCGGGCGCTCGAGAAACTCGACACCTGTGCCCCCGCCGACCGCGCAGCCCTCGTCGACCTGCTCACCTCCCGCCCCGCCTACGCCGCGAGGCTGCTCGACGCGATCGAGGTCGGCAAGGTGCTCCCCGAGGAGGTGTCGGCGTTCCACGCCCGCCAGATCGCCGACTTCAACGACCCGCCGCTGACGGAGCGGCTCACGAAGCTCTGGGGGCAGGTCCGCGTCAGCGCCGCCGACAAGCGCGATCTCATCGCCCGCTGGAAGCGGGATCTCTCGCCGGAGACGGTCGCGGCGGCCGATCCCGGCCACGGCCGCGCGATCTTCACACGCGACTGCGGCTCCTGCCACGTGCTCTTCGGCGAGGGACGCAAGCTCGGCCCCGACCTCACCGGCTCCAACCGCAGAAACGTCGATTACATCCTCGAGAACGTCGTCGATCCCGGCGCGAGCGTCGGGGCCGACTTCCGTGCCGTGTCGTTCGTGCTCGACGACGGCCGGGCGGTCACGGGAGTGATCAGCGCGGCCGACGAACGCACGCTCACCGTGCAGACGGCGCAGGGGACCGTCGTGCTCGACCGCCGCGACATCGCCGAGCAGGCGGTGCAGCAGCAGTCGCTGATGCCCGACGGACTGCTCGCGAAGCTCTCCGACCAGGACGTCCGCGACCTCGTGGCCTACCTGGCGTCGCCCGGGCAGGTGCCGCTTCCCGCGGCCGCCCCGGCGGGCCGCTGACGCCTCACTCAATCGATCCCGGCCCTCCGGCCGCCCCAATGCTGCCACCTGACTATCGGCTCCGGCTCATGGAGCCGGCCGATTACGTGACGATCGGCGAGATCTGCCGCGCGGTCTACCCCGCGGAGACGCCCTACACGCCGGCGGAGCTCGCGGAGCACCGGGCCGTCTATCCGCAGGGGCAGTTCGTCGCGGAGCACGTGCCGACCGGCCGTCCCGTTGGCGTCCACTTCACGCTCCGGCTCCAGCTGAGCGACTACCACATCGACGATTCCTGGGACGTGCTCACGGCGCACGGGTCGTTCGCCGACCACGACCCCGTGCACGGCCACACGCTCTACGGGGCCGACGTCTTCGTGAGCCCCGCACACCAGCACCACGGCCTGGCGCACGCGCTCACCGACGCGACCCGGGGCCTCGTAACGCGGGAGCGGCTCTGGCGGATGGTGGGCGCCAGCCGCCTGCCCGGCTACGCCGCGGCGGCCGCCGAGGTGGCGGCGGACGACTATGTGCGGCAGGTCGTGGGCGGCACGCGGACCGACCCCGTGCTCTCCGCGCACCTGAAGGACGGCTGGCAGGTGGTGCGTCCGATCCACGGGTATCTGCAGCACGACCCCGAGAGCGCCAATTGGGCGGCCGTGATCCAGTGGATCAACCCTGAGTGCCCGCCGCCGCCGGACCGCGAGCTCGCGTGATCCGCCGACGGTGGCCGTGCGGCCGACGTTCCGCGCCGCCCACGGACGGGACCGTGTTCAGCGGCCCAGCTGCCAGCGGGCCTGACGCAGCACGGAGGTGTCGCCCACCTTCTCGTACCACACCGTGAGCAGCGTGCCGTCGCCCAGCTCCACGGTCGACGGATAGCCGAGGTCGCCCGAGCCGCCGTCGGCGGAAAGCACGATCGGCCCGCTCCAGCTGCGACCGTGGTCGGTACTGATCCGCGCCTGGTTGCCCAGCGGCGGCCGACGGTGGCCGTAGGTCATCAGCAGCGTGCCGTCGCGCAGCCGCAGCAGGTGTGAGGGGATTCCCCAGACGCCGATGGGCGCGGCCGGCGTCCAGGTACGTCCACCGTCGGACGACTCGCTCTGCAGCGTCGTGCCGTCGTCAGCGCCGCGCTCCTTGCGGATCTGCACGATGATCCGGCCGTCGGCGGCCTCCACGGCGTGCAGCTCGTGGTAGTCGCGGGAGGCATCGTCACCGGGCCGGGACGGGATGCCGGCCAGCCAGGCCCAGGTGATGCCGTCGTCGGTCGACTCGCAGACGCCGATCTCGCCGGCGGCGCCGTAGAGACGCTTGCCGGCGTAGAGCAGCCGGCCGTCGCGGAGCACGATCGGACCGTGCGGGCTGTTGACCACGGAGGGAAGGCGGGCCGACCAGGTGGTGCCGCCGTCGGTGGACCGCAGCAGCCATTGGCCTAGCTCTCCCTTCCGCCCCTCGGCGTCGAGCCGGTCGTGGATCGCCCGCCAGCGTGCCGTCCGCGGGTCGCCGGCCGGCATCTTCGCGAGGATCGGCTCATAGGCCAGCGACGTGAAGGTCGTGGCCAAGAGCGTGCCCTTGGCGGTCTCGACCACGCCGGCGTCGCGGTCGTCGATCGGCCCGTCGACGAGCACCCGCGGCCAGGTCCAGCTGCGGCCGTCGTTCCGCGACGTCATCGCGTGGACCTGGCCGAACGGGCAGACGTGGGCCTCGCGGCCCCCCGACCAGACGATCCAGAGCGTGCCATCGCCGCGGCGGGCCAGCGTGGGCCAGCCGGCGTAGGGCTGGCCCGCCGGAAGGATCGTCGTGGTGTCGAGGACCCTCGCGGCCGGCGGCAGCGGCGTCGCCGGCGGAAGACCGTCGACGGCCACGAGAAACTCCGACCGCACACCGCCCTCCTTCTCGGTGAGCGATCCGCCGGCGCGTGTCTCCGAGGCGGTCCGGGCCGCCACCCAGGCGGGATCCTGCCGAAATGCGGCGAACGACCGCTTCGCGGCCTCCTCGCTGTCATGGGCCAGTAGGTAGACGAGCATTCGGTCCGCCCCGGGCTCTTCGGGAGGCATGTTCCAGTAGACGAGGTTCGTCATGCCGTGCTTCTCAAAGAGCTTCACGGTGTGGTCGCGGAACCGGGCATTGAGCGCGGCGAGGTTGCCGGGCGTGGCCCGGTACGTCCGCAGTTCGACGACCCGCGGCCTGGCCGCTTTGGCGGCGTCGAACGCCGGCGAATAATCGGTCGTCCGCAGGAGCGTGGCCGTCGCGTTCGCGATCAGCGGGCCGTCCTTCTCCGAGTCGGCCAGCAGCTTCCGCCATTGCGGATCCTCGTGCAGCGACTTCCAGGCGGCGTCCCGGGCCGCACGGCCCGGGTGCGACAGGACGCTCACGATCCTGCGGCCGGCGTTGTCGCCCGGCGGCACGAAGACGCCGTGCACCTCGATGCCATGCCTGGCCAGAAGTTCGACCTCCTGATCGCGGCACCGCGAGAGCAGCGCGTCAAGCCGCCCCGGAGACGCCTCGACGACCCGCATCTCGTAGAGCCGATCGAGCGGCTCGGCAGACATCGCGACGCCAACGGCGACGAGCATGCCGACGGCTACGGTAGCCCGAATCACACCGCTCCTCGCGTGCATCCAACGAACGTGCTGCCGCATGCCGGCGCCTCCCACGGGGTTTCCTCGCCTGTTTCTCCGCCGCGGAACACTGTACCACCCACCCAATCCGCGCAGGCAGCTGACCTGCCCCCATGAATGACGCCAGGTTTTAAGTTAGGGTTTTGCCCTCCAACAGACCAGCCCTGTGTGGTTGCGGAGGCGCAGCCGTAGCAACCACACAGGGCTGCAGCGTCTCAGGGGCCGGG
>Ga0209401_1000019_pt1 | contig 133336 bp, 161 predicted proteins | sample M_140807_MF_Meta_FD_187318 | JGI IMG/M metagenome (GOLD analysis project Ga0209401, IMG submission 187318) | Freshwater microbial communities from Lake Montjoie, Canada to study carbon cycling - M_140807_MF_MetaG (SPAdes) (version 2) | ecosystem: Environmental > Aquatic > Freshwater > Lake...
CTCCTTAACTTCTCCTGAGGAGAAAGAAGACACCTCCCTTTCCCTCCCTGATATTTCTACCCCTTACGACCTGCGGCCTGATTTAACAGAGATCGGCATCATCGAGGACGAACGAGGCGTCTGCCTAGACAGTTATGAAAACCGTTCCGCCTTGCGGCAAGCAGGCCTGAACTGGGATCCTGTATATGATCAACTTGGAATGCCAACGGGTCTCATTGTTGCCAGATCCAGAGAGTCCCTCAAAGAACGGCGTCTGCTTTCTCTATCTGAGAAACGACCTCTTCTTCAGGAACCAGACAATAACAACTCAGATTTCTTAACGGGTCTGGATCTCATCGTTGACGATAAGGCCAGCCGAATCACACCCCCTTGGGTTATCGGCGCGACTCGTGCCTACCTAGCAGAACAAGAGAACGGCGGGCCGAAGTCCGCAAAGCGAGCGCCTGCCTCTCAACCACATAGATGTCGGATCATTAAACAAGACGGCTTGAGATGTTTACTCTGGAGTAGCGGGCGTCCGAAAGATGACGGCTTGTGTCGAGTCCACCTTCGTACCAATAGACGGCCTGGAGCAGATGTCGAACGGGCACGTCAGAAGTTGTTGCAATCTGCACCTTACGCAGTTGATGTACTTGAGGAACTAATGGAGTCTGCTCAATCGGAACCCGTCAGGTTAAAAGCATCAACGGAGATCCTTGACCGAGCTGGAGTCAGAGGCGGCGTGGAGTTAGATGTCGGCGTGGATGTAACGGTCCGTAGTCCACATGAGGTTATTAAAGAACGGCTTGCCCGTTTAGCCGCTGGTGCACAGCACATGCTGGAACTAAAGATGGACAAGGACGGCTCGTACATAGCACCCGTTGAGGAAACGGATGAAGCGGCAAGCCCAGAAGAAACCTACTCATGAGTATAAACAACTTAGAAGAACTAGCGGCTCGCCTGGCAAAGCGGCTTGAGGAAGACATACTTCTGTGCTCAACCCGTGCTGAACACATACGGGTAACGGCTCGAGCTAGCGAAGCTGTTGAACTTCTAAACAATGTAAAGATGTTGGTGGAGGAGAAGGCGGCGTGGGATTACTAGAGGGTAATTGTCTGGGTGAGTACGAGGTACCTGACTTTGTCGACGGGCCTGACGGTATAGATCAGATGAAGCAAAAAAAGAAACAACGGCATGGGGTATAGGTAGGTACGCTGTGGACATGGAACGGATAGTGACGGTGTGCTACTTCTGCAAGGAGTCGTACGAGAGCGCGAAGTTAAACGGTGCTCATAGATGTAAGAGGACTGGTTACTCAACGGGTAAGTGGAGTGATGACGATGACTGGAGTCCCATAGTTGTATTTAGATCTAACCGCTAAGCGTAAAAAAATACCCCCCTAACACCCCCCCAACATTCCAACATTCCTCAATACAAATCCCCTTCTTAGACGCGTAACAGGTGAAAAGAGTTATCTCTATAAAACTTAGTTGCGGAATGTTGGAATGTTGAGGAATGTTGAGGGGGTATTGAGGGGGTATTGAGGGGGTATTGAAAAAACATCGCTTCAGGGATTCATTAAATTCGTACAGCCTTAATTCTAACTGTGTATATATCTGGCGGATCGAGGAGTAAAACTAGTAGAACCGTAAATTGTTTGTAGTGTGCAAATACGGGTTCTTCCTGGAGACTCACGCTCAGAAAATTAAATAAAAGCAGCACATCAAGAAGTTGTTCCCATCTTCCTGGCTCGGCGGAGCTGGTGGCTCAGGCGGTGGTGGCGGAGGCGGTGGATCTTCGATCCATCACTTAAAGAAGTTGTTTGTTTCTACCAGCTCCTCAGGAGCTCTGGATAGCAAAAAGTAAAAAAGCGGCCTGGTACAGCAGCTGTGAGGACAATCTACAGAAGTTGTTTACATCTCTACCTGGTCAGCTCAACGGGCTTGGCGGCTTGACAGGCCTGATAGGATAGCTTTCTGCAGCACTGCATAAAGTTAAAAACAGAAAATTGTTTAGATGTTACTTAGCCGACTAACGGCTTGTTACAGCGATCCTTGACAAACGGCTTGAGCCATTGCTAACATAACGGTGTGAACTCAGAACCCGTCTTCAATATCAATGATGCATTAATACCGTCTGCCCGTAACTGGTCCTGGCAAGATAAAGCGCTGTGCAAAACTAACGGCGTGGACGTGACCGTGTTCTTTAATGATGACATGCTTCGCGGTCCTGAGAAGCAGGCACGGGAGAGTGCCGCCAAGAAAATATGTACGGCATGCCCTATCAAGACGGAGTGCTTAGAGCACGCATTAACGGTGCCCGAGAACTTCGGTGTGTGGGGAGGCTTGACAGAAGAGGAACGGATGGTTATTGTTAAGTTCAAGAGATCAATTGACAGAGCAGAGAAAGCAGGGATTAAAGCGGATGCTACTTCTTGGGTACATAGCGTACAAAGTGAATCAGATACAGAAACAATTACTACTACCGTCTGAGTCGGATCAAAGAACCGCTGACACAATAAATCGTTGGCTAAACAATTTTGTAGACAAAATAGATCCTGATAGATGTTGCACCCATGATGGTCATGAGAACTATTGTGTCTGCTGTATGAATGAACACGAGAAATGCCGTGTCCAAGACTGATTTGACAAACGCTTTGTCGTGTGATTATAATATTCCTATGACAAACCAATACAAAGCAGTAAACTCGAAAACCCTGAAAAGGCTGATCGATACCGCAAAAATGCTCAACTTCAATCAGTATCCTGAGAAGTCGCATAACTTATCTATGAATGGCATCCATGTTTTAAAGATGGTTGTCCAAGACCACAAAGGTCATACAAATAAAGACATCATTCATCACAGAGCATCTGTCTTGGCTAGTGTTGGTGGAAGTTCTGAACCAATAGAATTCCTACTTGACATTAGAGATGAAGACTGGAATAATCTAGTTGATGCCAAAGCAATGGCAGATAGCGCAAGGGAATTAAATGTCTAAAAAAGTTTTACTTATGGTGGTTGCGATATCAGCAACCCTACTTCCCCTTCAGTCTGCGAGCGCGGTTGGAGAAAAGACTTTAGTAATTATTGACTCAGGCATAAATACAGATTTGGCTTGGGCTAAAAACTCAGTTGTAGATGAGGCATGCTTCGTTGAGTTTAATAGATGTCCAAATGGATTATCACAAATGACTGGTGCTGGATCAGCAAAAGTAACTCCTGCTATGACAACTGCTGGTTCATTTAGTCATGGAACTCAAATGGCTTCAGTTGCGGTTGCGGTTGATCCAAATGTAAAAATTGTTTCTATCCGAGTTGCTGGTATGACTGCTAAGGGCGTTCCTAATCCTTACACAGCCAAAGCAATTTCTTGGGCGTTGGATTATGTGGAAGCAAATAAGGCACGACTTAATGTTGGTGCGGTTTCTATTTCTCTAGGTAACTCTTACAAATCAACTTCTTGTCCAATAGTTGGAAACCTACAAACACAGATTTCTAACCTAATGGCTTCAGGAGTAGCAGTTGCTATTGCAGTTGGTAATGGTGGCTCTACCAAAATTGACTACCCTGCTTGTATCCCTGAGGCAATTGCGGTTGGCGCAACTGAGGATAGATATGCCATGAAAGAGGTGTCAGGTTGGGTGTATCCAATTATGGCTATCTCTAACTACAACTCTGATGTTGATTATTTCGTAAATGGTAAATACACAGTTTCTGATCTTTCAGATAATAAAAATGTTTCTTTCGGAACTTCTAACTCAACTGTGGCTTTTGCTACCTATCTAACCAAAAGACTTTCTGCTGGCGAGAACTTAACTGCGGTTTTGGCTAGCGTTAATGCTTCTCTAGTCAATGCCTACAAAACCACGACACTCTTTTATCCTAAGCAGTTTAACTTGACAAATGGTTAAAAACTGTTAAGATAAAGACAACTAGAAAGGGGTAGCCAAATGGCTAAGTATCAAATGCTGATTTCTTTCGAGACAGATAAAGAACTTTCATCTGACGAGCAAGATAATTTAGTAGGGCATGTAGCACCACAAATTGAAGAACCAATTACAAGTGATGGAGATGATGAGGAATACTCAACATCAAACTTACAAATCTCACTAGAGGAGATTAAGTAATGGGTAAAGCAGTAATTTGTGAATGCGGTTATCAATTATCTACAAAGGCTAGAACTTGTTCTAACTGTGATGAAATGTTTAACGAGGAATTAGAAACCTATATTGAAGCAATTGAAACTAGAGGAGATAAGTAATGGGTCAAGCAATTTGGCAACATACTATTACACAAGACATGGTCGCTAAGTTAGATGACAATCAACTAAGCCTATTCATAGATTCTTTAGAGAACTCTATAGATGAAATATATTCAAACTTTGATGTAGTTTCTACGACAGAAAAGGGGCAATAATAAAATGGGTCAATATCATGTTCTAGCAAACCTAGACAAAAAAGAAGTTGTAACACCACACGGGCTCGGCATGGGCTTAAAGCAATGGGAACATATCGGGGGAACTGCTTCACTAGCAGATGCTCAGTATATTTTAACCATGACTTCTCCAAACCGAGGCGGGGGAGATTTACCCCGAACGGACATCTCAGGCTCTTGGGCAGGCGACAGAGTTGTGATACTCGGTGACTACACAGAGGACTCGGACTTACCTAATATCCCTAATGCTGGCTCGCTCTGGGGTGAGACGGACAAGTGGGTAGATATAACAGATTCTGTTGCTACCGCTTTTGAAGCGGTATTCAATGTAAAAATAACTGGCGAGGGTTGGAAGACTAGAGCCACCTTGTAATACTCTTAACTTACTTTAGGCGTGTCTTTTAAGCCCGTATAGAAATACGGCAAGGGCACGCCTTTTGTATTTTCAAAAATACCCCCCATTCTTCCTAGACAAAAAAATGTAAACTAAATCTATACAAGTTGTTTATACACTACTCCGAAAGTTGGAAGACTCCTTAGCAAAAAGTAAAATTAGGCTCAGCGAGGCAAGCAAAAAGTAAAAATTGCCGCTTTTTATTTAACTGAGCCAGGTGAAGAAGTTATTGTGATGTGGTGCTATTCCGGCGTTTGTCACCTGAACGAGTGGCAAGGGTGCTTGACAAAAAGATTCGGTTGTTATACGATAAGGCTTCGCACCGCTACTCCGATAGTGAGAACCTAAGTGGGTTAGTCCGCTACTTGCGAACACGGACTACAAAATAATAAGGGGGAAATATGAAAGACGATATACAAGAACGCTGGAACGAAGGATATTACTCTGCTCTAAATGGGGCAAAGATTATTCGTTTTCTTGGCACTGTTCCTGAAGAGTTTGGTGGAACTGGTTTTCCACAGTTTCTAGTAAAACTCTCAACAGGGGAAATTATAGAGATGGAAGTTTCTAAAGATCCCGAAGGTAATGATGGCGGATTTTTATTTGGACTTCCTGATTTTACTTTACCTGAGTTTCGTGAAAATTTATTAGGGAGGAAAAATGCCTAACTGGGTATTTAACCATTTAACAATAGATGGTTCTAAAGAAGACATAGCAAAAGTAAAAGCGCAGGTTGGCGCAACTGTTAAAACAAAATATAAAAGCGCAGATGAAGTAGATGAAGAAGTAGATAGAGAACCTATTTTCTCTTTCATGAATATACTTCCACCACCAGAAGATAAGTTAGATGAGTATCACGCTGTTCATGGATACGCAGATGGAAAGAAATCAGGCGATACTGAATACAACTGGTATAACTTTAATGTCCGTGAGTGGGGAACTAAGTGGGATGCTCGTGATGTAGAACTTCTAGATGATGATGAAACATATCTTCAGTATAAGTTTGATACTGCTTGGTCACCGCCAACTGAAGTAATAGCAAAACTAGCAGAACAAAATCCTAATCTAAACATTACTTTGGAGTATCGTGAAGAACAGGGTTGGGGTGGAGAGATTGCTTTTAATGGTTCTACTGCTGAAGTTGTAAAAGAGTGGGATGTGCCAGACACTCATGCTGAAGAGATAGCAGTTAATAATGGCTACTGCTGGAAGTGTGAAAACTTTGATGGGGATTTCAGCGACCTTTATCAAGATTGCCCTGAAAGCCTAAAGCCAATAGAACTCCACGCCAAGCAAGAACTGGTATTGACAAAAGAAAAGTAATTTGATAGAGTTCTACCAAGCCTAAAGAAAAGGGGAAATAAAATGGGTGATCGTATGGTGATTGGGTTTCAGGCAAAATCTGCCGAACCAACAATCTATCTCTACGCACAATGGGGTGGAGAAGCACAAAAAGAAATCCTAGTAAATGCTTTACAAAAATCAGAAAGTCGTTGGACAGATGCCGACTACGCAACTCGTATTTGTATTTCACAAATCGTGGGTGATAGTTGGAACGATACTTTGGGATTTGGTATCTCAGTAAATAATTTCTGCTCGCCTGACTACGACACAATTCAGGTAGTTGAGTGGCACAAAGGAAAAGTATCTATTCGGGAAACAAGTAATCCTGAAAATGTTCTAGAGGAAATCACCCTAGAAACTTTCTGCCAAGACGACACGCTGGTAAAAGAGCAATTTGACAAAATAGTCAAAGGTATGTAATAATATCCAAACAAGCAAGACAATTAACCTAGAGAGGAAAAAATGTTAGACAAAGAAAAAAAAGTTCAGGGAGTTGCGGTGTATGCCGAGTTCCGAAAGCCGGGACAAGTCATGCAGATACTTGTGACACCTGACGCATATAACACTTCGGGAAGCCTAGTTCCAATGTCTTTCCACCGCAGAATAATTACACCTGCGACACCTAAGAAACAATGGAGAACTACTTCCATTAACTCTAAAGAGGTAAAAGATTTGATTGACAATAATCAAGTCTTACCTGATAGTGCTAAAGATGATTTTACAGAAAATCGTATGCGCTATACAACTTCTTACTTTGACCAAGTTATTTCACAAGGTTGGACTATGGAGAAAACTCCTATCCTTACTGAAATCTCTCGTCATGACGCAGATGATATTGGTAAGAGCAAAACACCTAACAAGGTTATTTATCGTATCCATATTTCTAGGAAAGCACTCGCCTTTCCTGAATTGGTATAAGGGGAAAGGGGATAAACTATGGACACTCTAAAAGAAAAATACAAAGAACTAAGTCCTAATCTTTCACCAACTTATTGGGAAATGATTATAGATGTAGCAACGCAAGGAGTAAATGAAAATGCGTCAAAGCAGTTATCTACCAATGTGCTTCCACAAGGACGCTATGTTGAGAGAGCGATTGGCTCTGACAGAAAAGCACGCAAAACAAAGGCAGATGCTCTAGTGAGTGTTGAGGCTTTGGGTGGCGAAAATATCTACTTGCGTCCTAATGGTTCTGCTTACCATGCTCGTATATGGGGGCAAAACAAAGATGTAGAAGTTTTACGCAAAGCAAGAGAAGCAACTAAACAATCAGTTCTAACTGGTGTTGGACAACCAATGTTTGCCATGCTTTATGGAGTTCCCGGAACAGGTAAAACTGCGCTGGTTGAGGCTTCTTTCGGCGAAGGTGTTCGCACACTACTTGGAAATGGTGATGTAGAAGTTGCCGACTTAATTGGTTCTTATGTCCAAACTCCTAGTGGAAACTTTGAGTGGATTGACGGCGACCTAGTTAAGGCAGCCGAAAATGGGGAAGTTTATTTCATAGATGAGATTGGTCTGATTGACCCTAAGGTTCTTTCAGTTATTTACAATCTTATGGACGGAAAAAGAGAGATAACAATTACTGCTAATCCTGAAAGAGGAACAGTAAAATCTCACCCTGATTTCTATGTAGTTGCCGCAACTAATCCAAAGGCTCCGGGCGTAAGACTTAGCGAAGCATTACTATCTCGCTTTGTTGTCCAAGCAGAAATGACAACTGATTGGAACTTGGCTCGTAGTCTAGGAGTGCCAACACAAATGGTGACTTGCGCACAAAACTTATATCGCAAAGTTCTGAATAAAGAAAGAATAAGTTGGTCGCCACAAATGCGAGAACTTCTAGCATTTCGCGACATAGCAACAACTTTCGGAACTGAGTTTGCTATCGCAAACATGATTGCGTCTGCCCCAAATGATGATAGGGCAGTAGTAGCAGATGTTCTAACCCGAGCCTATGGGGTAGAAGCAAAGCCTGCCAAAATCTAATTTATTAGATTGGCTGGATAAGGTGGGGGCGTATTTTTACTCTCTAGGTTAAATACGCTCTCCCTTATTAACTTGACATTTAACACCTGATATGGGATAATTTGATTAACAAAGGGGGTAGTAAAAATGGCTCATATTAAAATGAGTGAAACTCGCGCCGAAGCCACACCTAAAGAGTGGTTAGGAGTTGGTAGAGATATTGGGCAATTAGCAAATAAGTGGTCGCTTCGTGACGACCTTGTTGCGTATGTTGGTCCGGGTGCTGGTGGTCCTGCGCCTGCGTGCTATAACCCAACAACAGCAGAAGTAGAAGTAAATGTTGATGTCGCTTTCGGAAAAGGAATTACGCCACTAGAGATTGGTGATATTTCTAATCGCTCTACTCAGTATGAGTTTCCTAAAGCAACTGGCGCAATTATTCATGAAGCCTTTCATGCTCGCTTCTCAGGTTGGTCTATGCCTAAAGCGTATGAGGAATTAAAAAATGATGAATACAAAGCCTTAATTTTATTAGAGGAAAGTCGTATTGAGTATCAGGGTGTTATTTCTAATCCAAATGCTCGCGCCTTCCTTCGCGCCTGCGCTATGGAAATTGTTATTGGCGATACAAAAGATATGGAAAATGAAACACAAACACAATCTTTAACTAATCTTGTTGGACTTGTTCATGCTCGTATTGACGCTGGTATCTTAGATGAGCATGAAGTAAAAGATGTGACTACAATTATTGAGAAGCAACTTGGTCTTGATGTTGTTTCTAAACTAAGAGAGGTAGTTCGTAAAGCGCAACTTCATGATAATCACAGGGACGCAACAGAACTTTATCCATTAGCAAAAGAGTGGGCAAAGATTGTTCGTGATACTGCTAAAGAGCGTGGAGATGAAAACGCTGGTGAAGGTATGAAAATGCCTAAAGAACTTCTTAAAGCAATCATGGGCGCACTTGGAGAAGCAAGTGGTTCAGTAGAACTAAATAACTTTGAGGAACTTGCCAACCAAGAACAATCTGAGGATTGGAAAGAGGAAGTTAAGGCTAAGGCTTCTGACGCTAATGAGCAGAAAGAAAATGAAGTAGTGGCTCAGAAAGTATTCAGTAAGAGTTCCGGTCCGGGTCAATCAAATACTAATAGCACTTTAATTGAGAGCAGAGAACCTACATTTGAGGAATTGCGTGCTTCTTTAATTATTGGCGAAGCGTTAGAAAAAGCCAAGTATCGTGAGCGAGATGAGATACAAGTTTCTAGTATCGTGCCACCCGGACGACTTCGCGCTCGCGCTATTGTCCAAAATACTGCTTATCGTGCTAGAGGACAAATGGCACAAGCAAAACCTTTCCGTAGAACAGTTCGCAAACATACAGACGAACCAACTCTTAATGTTGGTGTAATGGTTGATATTTCAGGTTCTATGGGAAGTGCTATGAACCCTATGGCTACAACTGCTTGGGTAATGAGTGAAGCAGTAAATCGTATTCAGGGCAACTGCGCTATGGTTTATTACGGAAATGATGTGTTCCCAACTTTATCTGCTGGACAAAGATTAGATAAAGTAAATGTTTATTCTGCTTCGGACGGAACTGAAAAGTTTCAGAAAGCCTTCCAAGCATTAGACGGCTCATTAAACTTACTTCATGGAACTGGCGCAAGACTTCTAGTAATTGTTTCTGACGGAGAATACACTCCTGAGGAAAACAAAAGAGCAAGAGAAGTTATGGAAAAATGTAAAGCGTCAGGCGTTGCGGTTTTATGGTTGCCCTTTGATGACGGCAGAAGTGCAAAAGATATTGGTGGAGATTATGCCGAGATTGTTCTAGGTATAAATCAACCTGCCGAAACTGCCGAAGTTATTGGTAAGTCAGCGCAGGCAGTTATGACAAGAATTGGTGAGCGTGAAAGTGCTTAACCAAAAAGAACGAGTGGAACTCCTACCCCTTTGGGGTTTCACTCTGCTAGTTATTTGCGGCAGCGGCGAAAGCAAAAAGTAAAAAATATGGAAAGAGATGAAAGCAAGTTTGTTATTAAATACGCATCTCACATGTTGCCTTCCGTTGCGCATGGCATTACAAGATTTGATGCTTGTTTCTATGCTGGCGAAGGTTATATAGCCACAGTTTTATATGAAGGCTTTGCCGTTGATATTTATTGCGACGGAGATACAAAAATATATAACCCGAAGACAGAACAATATTACAGAGGCGGTGCGGATTTAATACTTGGTGGCTTTGATACGGATACTAAGTTTCATAAAGCAACTGAGGACGAGAGCCTAGTTATGGATATGAACTCTTGGTTTGACCTTTACTGCTACGGAGAACACCTTGCTGCGGTAAGCCACATGTTAGATGATGCGATTGGCTCTGCAAAAGATTATGTTTATCAAGAGTATTTCTGGGCTGAAACACTTCTTGACATGCCTGACATGCTTGACAAATAAAGACTATTATGAAATAATATGTTTAAAGCGAAAGGGGAAAAAGTAAAAAATGCATACATGTCAGATTATGTTGGTAGAGGCAGATAGCGCAGAGCAGGCTCTGAGTTATGTAAAAGGCACAATTACCCATGCGGAAACTCCTTACCCCGCTTGGTCTGATTGGCATGGTGGTATTTCTGAAGGACTTGCTGGTCGCTGGTCTGGATTATTTCAGGGCTGGGAAGAGAACCAAGATGTTCTTTGCTACACCGAGAATAAAGTTTTAGCAGACGACATTATTAAAGAGTTTGTTTCTTACCGAATAACTGAAGCCAAAAATCTTTGGGACGAAATGAAAAAAGGAAATGGGTTTGATGTAGAGAAATCAATCTCTGAATATAATCCTTACGAACAAAGATTTGATGATAGCGGTATGAATATGTGGCGACTACAAAGGATTTCCAAGATACTAAATAATGATTGGTGTTCTGATACTGGCGTATATGACTTACAAGAGCATACGGCTAACTTAAAATACTTTAAGGATAGGCTTGACAAAAATCCTGAAAAACAGTATCTTGTTCCAGTAGACTTTCACTTTTAAGACAAGGGGTAATGATGATAAGTAATACAACAGTTTTAATGCGGACACCAACATGTTTAATGTGTAGTGCTGGTGGGTTTGTAGAAGTTTTTTCTGAAGGATATATGAAATATAAACGAGGTGCGGCAATACAAGAGGCTTTTCCTGAACTAGATAAATCTTTAAGAGAACAAATTATTTCGGGAACTCACCCAAAGTGCTGGGAGAGTATGACAGCCGGATTGGAGAAAGAGTAATGATAACTTGCCAAAGTTGCGGTTGGGAGATTACAACTGATTTTGATTTATGGATAGACAGTATGGGTGGTGCGGTTTGCTTCTGGGACAGAGGAGTAGAAAAGCCACACTACCCACGAGTATTGGTTTCAGCGTAAAAGCAAAAAGTAAAAATCAGGTGGTTGTTGCTGCTTGACTTTTTATTTTAAACTGGTATTATTAGATCAACAGTAAGAAAAGGGGAAAAATGGAAAAGCAAAAAGCAGTAATAATCTCAACTGAGGGGCACAAGTCCGTCGTTGAGTTTGAGTTCGGCAAGTCTTATCAACTACTTAGTGATGCCGTAGGTGGCATGATTGAGTGTGTTAGTTTAAAAGATGCGGACTTATGGTGTAATGAAAACGGCATCGCTGAAGGTCTGGAGTTAAATATGATTGCTTCGGCTATTTACTCAGATGCCTTTAATGCGAGTAATCCAATTCTAGGTAATGTAATTATTACTGGAAGCGTTGATGCTGAGGGTGAGACTTTAGGTCTTACTGATGAGCAAGTCGCCTACTGGTTGGAATATAACAAAAAAGTTATACCTACCGCCTACCTAATGAGTGGCATTTATAACTAATAAACTTCCCACAAAGAGAAGATCTGGCTAACGCTGGATCTTCTTTTTTTTTGTAAAAGTTGTTTGGAAGTCTGCGGCCCTGGCTGCTCTGGCACAGCAAAAAGTAAAAAAAGCACTTGCTTGCCGCTGCCAGGTCCATAAAAATATTTTAGACTTTCCTGACTTTTAGACTTGACTTTCCTAGAACAAGGGCGTATTGTGCGCTATGTAAGTGAGAAACTCTCTCTTACCGAAAGGAAAAGACACAATGACAAACAATGTCAAAGGTGTTGTAGATACAGTAGTGGCAATTCGCACTACTACTACAACCATTAAGAACGATACAAAAGTAATCGCTCTTGATGAAACTAATGCTAAAGAACTTCTAGCGAAGTTTGAGGCAAACAAGGCAGACAAGGCAACCTTAGAAGCCCAATACAAAGAACTACAAGCCGAAATCTATTCACTTCTTGGATACAAGAAGGTTGGCGACAAATGGATTGGTGTCGCAGATGAAGGCACTATTGACGGAGTTTCCGTTATCAAAGTAGGAACACAAACTCGCACGAACTTTGATAGAGAAAAGTTTTTACAGGAAAATCCTGAACTTCTACCACTTGTTGAGGCTTTCACTTCACAAAGCACCAACACAATTCTAAAAACAACTCGGTAATAATTAAAAAGAAGCCCCCGCTTAATTGCGGGGGTTTCCCAACAAGGGGGAAAAATGACAACAAAGACACTAACAATAGGTGAAGCAGTAAAATCTATGAACTTTCTTGCTACTAACTTTATGGAAACAAACGAGTTAGATAGAGAAGCGTTAGAGATATCCAGTAAAGCAATAAGTAAAAATCTACTTATTCGTGATTACTTTATGGGTATGCCGAAAGACTTCGGATTACCTTTTATGACTTCTCTATGTAAAAAAATGATAAGTGAGGTAGATAGTTCAGAACTTCTTGACCTATACGCAATTTATTCAGCGTTCTTATATGAGGGTGGAGAAAGCGAACTTGCTTTAGATAACCTAAATAAAGCGTCAGAGATAAATAATAAGCACCCACTAACAGAACTGTTGGTTCGTGTTTATGAACACGCTTGGGAAGCAAGTAGTTTCTCTGAGATGAGAAGTGCTATCCACAAAAAAGTTATTGCTGAAGCAAAGAAATACGCAAAAGACGAAATCTAAAACAAAAGGAGAAGCCCCGCCAAGTGCGGGGTTTTTCTTTATGCGGCTACAGCAAAAAGTAAAAAATTACCAAGATGCCGCTGCTACAGAACTATAAACAATTTGGCTATGTGGGATAGGCAATTAAAAAACAGCGAGGGGTGCTTGACTAAATTATGTAAGTATGTAATACTACGGATATCAGGGAAAGGGGAAACAAATGAACTCTGAGGTGTTAGAACTAAAGTTAGACGAAGAGGAAGTTGGCTTCGTAAATATGGGTTTGGCATTGCTTTTAGAAATGCTTGGCTCTGATATAGATGGCTGGAAAAATAAGAAGGATACTTCTATGGATAAATTATTCTTTTTAATGGATACCAAAATTGGAGTTGCTAACCTTTGGCGCAAGGTGCTTATCACCGCTGGGGCTGACCCTGAAGAAATTGCTGAACATTTAAGAGAGCAGGAGTAATCATGGCTGGGCACATTACAGTTAGAGAGTTGATTGACAACTTGATGAAGGTAGAGGATTTAGACTCGCCTGTTATCTATCAGTATTATATTGGCGAACACTTTGAGGTTTCGGATAAAGTATTTGCTGAAGTTGCTAACGAGTATGAGTCTGTAATTCCATGTCTAACAAATTCTTACGACACGATTTATCAGACAGTTAAGGAAAGGGTGTAATAACTATGATTAAAGAAGTAGAGTTGGAATACACAGTAGATACTCTTGCTAAGTTAGTAAGAGATAACTACGGAAAGAACGCAGTTGAGTATCTAGTTGGTAGATTAACTAGTGTGATAACTGAGAAACAACTCAAGACTTTGATTGACTATGAAAAGGGAATAGATGGATAATATACTTCCAAGCCGAACAGTAATGTTTGTTGGCGATTACTTTACTCTAATGACCACCATTGTCTTAGATGAAAAACTAAGAAATGAGGGCGAAGTTGATAATGACTTTGCGGTTCGTGTTGCGTCTGTATTCATGAACGAATACTACGGCTTTGATGTAGCGTCAGTTGCTAATAGTATTGGGGTTGTAGATGAAGATGGCGCAGAGGTAGAAAATGATTAAGACTTCCATAGATTTGTTTGATGAAACCTGTAATGCCGTTTCTAAAGGAGAACTAGATAAACAACTAGTTCCCCTTAAAAAACTTATAGAGGAGCGACTAAGTGTTGTGAGGGTAGATGCGGACATAAAGGATTTTGTAGTTGGAGATAGGATTGTTCTAAATAGTAATTGCGGAACTAAGTCTTTGATAGGAGATGAAGGAACTGTGGTTGCTATTAGGAGAAGTAAAATCACTATTACTTTTGATAAACCTAAAGGTAGGTTCGCTAGAACAAACTCACAGGGGGAGATTTACTCTGCCAATGCCGTAGTTCCTATATCCATAGTTGATAAGATTTAAGAGCGTCTGAGCAAATAAAAAGTAAAAAATCAGGCTAAACTAATTCTCACCTTGGGTAGCGGTTAATCCCCTTTTCCGCCCCGAGTTGAGAGCAGAAAACACCCCTTCATGCTCCGCCGACCCCCCACCGATCTGGGGGGTTTGGTGTTTAACTCAACAAAATCACCCTTCTGAGAGTAGGGTATTTTTTAACCATGGAAATCGTAGATAAGTATTACCACTCCAACGGCTCTGCCGTTCCATTTATTGCCGCCCTTGTTGATGACCCCGCTGATGGAGATACAAAAATTGTTATTATGTTTGACGAGAGGGACTTTACTGCTGTTCTTTCGCTAGACTCTCTACTTCGAGATGAGGATATCTCAGCAAGAAACAATGGATATCACGGAGACAAGTATGAAAAACTTAGAGAAGATTTGTGGGATGGGTTTTTAGACTAAGCAAAAAGTAAAAAACAATTGGGGAAAAGACTATGACAACTATTGCAGCGATACAGGGTGAGAACTGGGCTGCTATTGGGTATGACTCAAGGCTAACTGAAGACAATAGCAAGATCTATACGCTGCCTAAAGATAATGGCAAAGTAAATAGAAATGGTCCATACTTAATTGGCGCGGCTGGAGATATGCGTGCCATCAACATACTTACACATGTTTTTAAGCCACCTGCGATAAATCCAAACCTTTACGGGGCAAAGTTGGATAAGTTTATTTCTTCAGTCTTTATCCAAGATATGAAACACTGTTTCGAGGAGAACTCTTACAGCAAAGATGGAGAGCATGACTCTCAGGTAATGGTTGCGGTTAATGGAACTATCTACGAGATTGGTGATGACTTCTCTTGGGCGCATGATGAAACAGGCGTATATGCCATAGGTTCAGGGGGCGGATACGCAATGGGAGCAATGCTGGCAAGCCTAGACAGCAAAAAGAAAACCTTAGGCACAGCCAAAAATGTCATTAGACAAGCAATAACTATCGCTGCCAAGTTAGATCCAAGCACAGGGTTGCCGATCAATATCGCGGTGCAGCACTTCGGATCTTAAAAAGTTGTTTTGATCTGGGCCTACTAGCGGCTGAAGATATATTTTTTTTACTTTTTGCTAAGAAGAAACACCTGAGCATCATACTTGCCAACAACTTATTAACATGATAGTATCTGTATTGAAAGAGGGGGAAATAAAATGGCGAACTTCGACCTAGTAAAAGAAAGAGTTGGCGATGCTAAGGCTATCGCTTGGGATAGTTGCCACAAGATTTACTTGCTAATGGACGATGAGCAGGTAGAAACAATGCGTGGCTACGAGTATGACCCACTAATTAGAAACAAAGAACTAACACCTGAAGAAATGCTAACAACCTTGCAAAACTGGTATTCAAATTCTTGCGGGCTTAGATTTATTCAAGCGGTTACTACTAACCACATAGATCCAAACGCTGGCTTCGAAATCCTAATAGGACAGGGTGAACATGAAGAATACGAGGAAGACTAATGGTGGACTTACTAACAATAAAGTGCCGTGAGTGTCTACAAACTATGAGCCGTGAGGAATACGCCTATGGACACGACTGCGAATCTGCCTAACATAAAATCAAACTAACTCCTTGCCTTACGGCAGGGAGTTTTTTATTGGAAAAACCTTTACATTTTTTTCATCAAGGCGGTATGCACATCCAAAAGTTGTTTGTAAATCTGGATCTACAGCAGCATGGTCATAGCAAAAAGTAAAAAAATACAGCAGCCTGGCTATTTGCGGCTTCGTAAGTTGTTTATAGATTTCAAAGCGGGCTCAAAGTGAGCGTAGGAAGTAAGCGCTTTTTCTGAAGGACAACTGTGGAAATTGTTGCCTTCTTGACAAAAAGTCAGGAAGGTGCTAATCTTACGAAACAAGGTAGGAGAAAGGGGAACTCAATGAGAGGCTTACCTGATAGTGCGATACTAGGAACTTATGGTCGTATGAAACACATGAGGCACAAAAGTCGTCATAGTGCTAAGGAGTATCAAGCAACTGCTGATTTCCTAAACAATATGATAAACAAAGCAATACAAAAAAGATTAGACAAAAAAAGTAATTTGACAAAAATCTAATTATTTACTAAAATACAAAAAGAAAGGGTGGAACTAAATGTTTTCCTTAGAAGATGAAGCAATAGAACTATTAGAAACAAAAATAGCACCACGCTCTTATACGATTGACTATCCAAAAGAGTTATGGTCAGAGGTTCTTCCTGGCTTATGGCAGGGCGGAACTGATGATGATGATGTCTTTGACCAACTAGCAAAGCCAATGATTACTAAGAAAGATTTTGACCTAGTAATTACCGCTTATGCTTCAGCGAACCCTGTTGATTGGTTTGTGAAAGAACTAAGGTTTGGATTTTACGACAGCGATATGCAGGACTTTGACCCTAATGAGTTAAAGCCGATTGTTCGCATGGCACATGAGGATTGGAAACGCGGTCAGCGTGTCTTAATTCGTTGCCAAGCAGGTATGAACAGATCAGGCTTGATCATGGCTCTCGTTCTTATCCGTGAAGGTTATACGGCAGATGAGGCAATTAACTTGATCAGAACCAAGAGAAGCAAGCACGCCTTGTTCAATGGTCGCTTTGAGAAGTGGCTTAAAGAGGCAAGCGTTGAGGCTTGGAGAAACTAATGCCTAGATACGAGATTATCTTTGAGAAGAACAAGACTAAGGTCATACGGGCATCTTCGCTAGAGATTGCTGAAGAAAGAGCGACCAAGATGGAAGTAGATGGTTGGGCAGTTATGCGTATCTACGAGCAAAAGGGGCAACACGCCGAAAGTCAGGAAAGTTGATTTTGTCAGGAAAGTCTGTATAATTATCTTATTGGCAAATTGTCAATAGGACTGAAGGGGGTCTATATGAAAACGAAGGCAAAGTATATTAGACGCAGAGTGGTAGTAGCACTTGTGTTGATTGGTCTTATTGTTTGGGCTAACAACGCAACAACACCTGCCGAGTGTAAAGTGCCAACAGAGCAGATGAACCAATTCTGCTTAGATTTGTTATACCCATGAATATAGAACCAAAGACACCTAGTCCTGCTACCACGGCACAAAGTTTTGCAAGGGTGGAACTAATCAAGCGCCACCGCGCTGAGTATGACGAAATCTATCGAGCAAAAATGATTGAGTTAGGTGGCACGCCAAAGCCTACTACTCAAGAAAAGATAGAACTGTTAAAACAAGAAATAGAAAAACTGCAATCAGAATTGGCTTATAACTAATGTCTGATACGCATAATCACCTTGAACAACTAACTGAGAAATGGAACGAAGTCCCTAACTGGACAGTTCTTGAGTATTGGAAAGGAAAAGGAAAAGAAAGTAATAAGTTCTATTTTAAGATTTATGAAGATAGAACAGGAGAGCATGCACCGTTCTATTGCTTAGAGGAAAACAAAGAAAGTAGGACTTTTATCTACTGCGCCACGAGGACAAAAGACAGAAAAGGGTATATCTTTCACCTAGAGGAAATAGATATAGCCCCACAACTAGTAGGAAGTGAGAAATAATATGATACTTGACACGGGAACAATGGTCGCTATTATTATTGCGCTTGCATGTTCATGCTTCGTAATGGTGCTTTCTATCGTAAAATATGGTGTTTTATTTAGAGAGAACCAAGAACTAACCGAGAAATTAAGGAAAGGTAAAAAGTAAAAATGAACCAATTTCCAGAGTGCGACACCTTTAGGTGTCAGTTTGAGTGGCTTGACTTGTCAAGCAACTTCTTTGATATCTCAGTTTACACTCCTGCCGCACTTGCGGTGTTGTTTGGAGTTTTAATTTACAGAGCCGTTAAGAGAAAACAGGGATCTGAGTTTAATGGCAAAAAGTAAAAAACTAGAAAGTCAGGCTGCAGAACTATATACATCTGGTCTGGCTATCGATAGTGTTGCGGTTGAACTAGGAGTTTGTTATAGAACTGCTAGGAAGGCTATCCGTAATGGTGGAGTGCAACTAAGAGATCCCTCTTCTCGCTTGAGAGGTCGGACTAAACCTAACAACAAGAAAGGCAAGAAATGAACAACTTAAACATAGTATGGACTGCTGTAGGAACAATAGTCTTAGGACTTGCGACCCTACTGTCAGCATGGCAGGGTGACATGACCTACACGGTGGCATTTGGTCTTGCATCAATTGCTTCGGCTACTTTGTCTAGCAGAGAGAAGTAAGCCAGAAGATAGTTTTCAGCAGAAGCCCCCTAGAACTTTGGTTGGGACTAGGGGGTTTTTTGCTGTCTCGGCGTGTCTTTGACTATTTGTCAGGAAGGTGGTAGTATTTGTCCTAAAGGGGGGTATTTAGATGAAAACCATGAAAAAGCAAATCATTTATATTTCTTGCTGGAAATGTGGCAAATCTATGGCTGTAGCGGAGAAAGACTACCGAAATGGGCTCATATGTGAGAGTTGCTGACCCAAAAACCTACTTTCCTGCACTATTTGTGGTAACCTGATACCTATGAAGCACCAAACGACTTACGACCTACGGACGCATTAGAAAGGTAGTTGTAATACCTGTCTCCCCAAAGCGGGTGGCACGGGTTGGCTAGTTAAGCAACCTTGTCTCTGTCCCCTAACAAAGGAAAATCAATGCACAAACCCAGTAATAGAGTTGTCGAACAAATAGCAAGCATATTAATTGCTGTTCTATCTGTGTCTATCTTCTCTACTTATATTCAATCGTCTGTCGCACAAACGACAACGCAAACAAAAGATGCACTAAAGATCCAGATTGACAAAGAAATAGAACAGCATAAAGTAAAAATTAAGCAGTTAGAGTTGAAGAAGTTCTCTGAGCAGAAGACTCCTTTCACGGATGAAGAGTTAGCCAAGATGCTAAGTGCCATTGGTTTTGAAGGTAGAGCACTTAAAGTAGCGTGGGCAGTAGTGAAGAAAGAGTCAAATGGACGCCCTCTAGCCTTTAATGACAATGTTAAAACAGGAGATCACTCATACGGCATGTTCCAAATCAACATGATCGGTGGATTAGGAGTAGCCCGTCGAGATAAGTATGATCTTAAATCTAATACGGATCTGTTTGACCCAGTTGTTAATGCCCAGATTGCATATCACATGAGCAACGAAGGAAGTGATTGGTCATCATGGGGGGTAGGTAAGTTCCCTTATAATGGTGCTACCGACCAAGCCATGTATAACTTATGGATTACCAAGTTCCCAGAAGGAGCAATCTAGTGAGCGATGAATTAAATCAAGAAGCCCCAGTCAGTTGGGAAGCCCCTGCTGAGGCTGAAGCCCCTGCGGTTGTAGAAGTTGTTTCTACTCCAGCAGAGCCAGAACCAGTTGTAGTTCCAGAACCAGAGCCAAAGCCAGTTGTTGAAGTTGTTGCTACTCCAGAGCCTGCGGCTGTAGTTGAAACACCTGCGGCTGAAGAAGCAAAAAGTAAAAAACCAGCAGCAGCCAGCTATCAAGATGGCGAAGTTGTTGTGTTGTCTAAGTTAGTTCTTAGCAGCAAAGAGAGAAACTCTAGGTCAGTTGCTTTAGTTCAAGAGCAATTGATATCAAAAGGATATGCCGATGCCGATATGGATAAACGCGGTTGGTATAAAGAGAATACCCAGAAGGCATTGTTAGAGTTCTGCGGCAGCGAAGGTATTAACGAAGCTACATTAAAAAAGCTATTCGCTAATACAAAGGTAGCAATAGCCTACTAAAATTAAAAAGCCCCCCATGCGGGGGGCTTGTTTATAGATTGTTAATTATTTTCTAGATTTCTTTACATCAAAACTTACGGGCACTAGCTCAAGACTTAAAGCGGGTAGGACCGCTACTTTAATTAAATCCTCTAAACCGTATTGGTCTAGCTTGTTGCCTTCTACTTTAAAGCTAACTGTATATTTAGTCATTTTATTGCCCCCTTGTTTTTGCCCCGCCTACTGCGTTGCTTATGAAGCATATCTTACACCCATAATAAAAGGCTTGTCAAGTATCTACTATAGGCGTGTCTTAGTCAGACATATGTTCTAGGAATATCTAGAGTAAAGGTTTATAGTTAGACTTAAGGGCAAGAGTAGTCAAACCATTAACAAGAACTCTGGTGCATTCAACATCAGAACAATTTATTTACTCGTGAAACATCTACACCTGATATATCTAGGCTAATCAACCTTGAGCCACCTTGACTCAACCTTGACTACAAGCCTATCCCTATAGAACAATAATTTATATAAATAAAAAAAAATAAAGTGTTGTCTGTCTTAGAACTTAAAAAATATAAAAAAGTTCTTATTATTAAAAAACTTTCCGGAAACGATTTAGAAAATGTTCAAACCCATGCAGAGCCTTCTCACAGGCCAAAAGCAAATAATGGAAACCTTCATATTTTTGTCTTTTCGTCCAATAAGCAATGCCCTCTTCCTGTACGACATTTAAAAACAATGTAAAATAAAGGAGTGAAAAACAAACCAAAACTACCTAAAGAAGAGATTAAGTTTTTACTCTCTCTTTCCCAAGATGCATTTACTGCCCGCCTTCGCTCCCTCTGGGAAGCAGGCTGGTCACTTGGGATCATTGCTGAGTCTTTCACTCCGCCTAAACCAAAATCAACTATTCATTTCTGGGTTAAAACCGCTACTCAACAAGAGCAAATAAAGCCTATTCCAGAAACTCCATCCAAGTCTTTAACGGTTCTTTCCCCTATTACTGATACGCCTAGACTTCGTTCTATCTCTCTTGGTGTACCTCCTGAGATTAGAGCGCGTTTAAAACACCTTTCTAGCCTTTCTAGACGCTATAGATCAAAGAGCGCAGCAAATAGTGAACCAGCCTTAGCAAATGTTGCTTTAACTGAACTTGCAAGGAGTCTACATAATCGAGGAGTTGCAACCGCTACTATTGCCGAGGCCGCTGGAGTCACATATCGAGCCATGGCTAGAAGAATAAGCAATGGCTAAGACATATAAAAACTCTTCTGGCACATACTTAGATAAAGATCTAGTTGTTGCCATATGGCTAAACCCAGAGAAGCAAGGCTCTAGACCAAACGCTAGACGTCTAGAAACAATTACCTCTAAGGAATCTCCTAACCCAATTGCTTTTCCATTATCACTTCTTAAGAAAAATAAAGTCTGGGCTTTATGTCCCGTTGTAGTTAAAGTAGAGGACATAGATGTATGGTTAACCCCTAAAGGTGCTTCTAGAGAAAAACCTCTTCTAGTCCCCCTAACAATCGCTAAATCATATTTCGGCTGGGAAGATTTTCACATACCTTCCGAGTATAAGGAGGTTGTGTGAACGTGGTAGCTGATGTATTTCCAGCGATGGTCGCCTTAGCCTTACCAGGATCTTTAGAGGATATAAATGAACTTCTACCTAAGGGCGCATCTCCTGCAGGCACTAGGCATGTAGATAGATGTAGAGCAATCTTGCTAAATAATAAACTCTTAATTGCTGTAGATACCCCTACAGGAGCCAATGTAGTTTTTAATGAAACTTATGTTTCTCATAGCAAAATAGATAGAATCCATAGGGTTACCACCGAGTCTGGAAAACTTATTGCATTTACTAAAGACGATAACTGCGGATGTGGCTCTAGGCTTAGGTCTTGGAACCCATACGGGTCAATCATTACTGTTGGAGGGGAAGAGTAAATGGACAACTTCTTTGAGTTATCAGTGGCTGGTCTTGCTACCTATAGAATAGCAAGGCTTATTGTTAAGGACGAAATATTCTCTAAATTAAGAAATGCAATTTGGAAAAAGTTTCCCCCAGAGAAGTCCAAATTTGGCTACCTGTTCACCTGTATGTGGTGTACCGCAATTTGGGTCGCATCACTACTTGAAATATCACGTATCATTATCCCTAACGTAATACATCCAGTAGAGGTTGTTCTAGCGATCTCTGCTATTGCTGGTTTGTTGGCTGCGTATGAAGAAAAGTGATAGTTCTTCTACTCCGCCACAGAGACGAGGAGTTTCAAGGGTGAGTGTTTTCAAACACCAAGAGCCGATAGAGCCTACCCCTATCGTTGCGTCTGAAATTGTCCCAAAGAAAGTTAGAAAAAGAAAAAAGTCTACTACTCGTTCAACTCAGATAGTTAGAAACATTAAACCAAAACTTACAGGCGCTGCTGGAATATTTATTTCCTCTAATGCTCAAGCAGTTTCCTATTCAACACCTAGAACTTTAACTGCTGCTGCAGTACAAATTAAAATTAATGATAAAGGCGAGTTTGAACAATTCAAACAACGTCGATCTGCTGGCTCTAGTGCATGGCAATCCGAAGCATGGGAATATTATGATGCTATTGGAGAAATAAAATATGCATTTAACTTAGTTGCTTCCGTTGTTTCTCGTATTCGTATCTACGCTGCTGCCATCGATAACGCTGCAGAAGCACCAGCACCCGTTGCGTTATCTAGTGTTATTGATCCACGTTTAGCAGCAGCTGCGGAGCGAGCACTTGCTCGTTTAGATTCTGCGTACGGTGGACAAGCAGGACTTCTTCGTGATGCTGCATTAAATATTTCAGTTGCTGGTGAATGTTATTTAGTTCAAATGCCAGAACGAGTTGGTTCAGGTATTCCAGAGTCTTGGGATATTAAATCTGTAGATGAAATAATGGCTGACACTCGCGGTGGATTTAATATTGTTGGTCGCAGAGAACAAAGTATTGGTGGAGGTATGTCACCGAACAATAAACTTTCTAAGAGTGCATTTGTAGGACGCATCTGGCGTTCACATCCTCGTTACTCAGATGAAGCAGATTCATCTCTTCGTGGCTTACTAGATCTTTGCGCAGAACTTTTACTTCTTAATAGAACATTCCGTGCTACAGCACGTTCACGCCTAAATGCTGGTGCACTTTACTTGCCAGATGGTTTGTCAGTTGCAGCAGGTGGCGACCCAGACTATCCATATGACACAGATAGCGAAGCGAACCCAGGGTTTACTGCAGAAGAAGCAGAGGATGAGTTTGAAGAACAATTAATTGACGCTATGACAACTCCTATTCGCGACGAGGAGTCTGCTAGTGCAGTAGTTCCACTTATTATTCGAGGTCCCGCTGAACTTGGCGACAAGATTAAACAATTTAAGTTTGAGCGTTCATTTGATCCAGCACTTGCTTCTCGCGCCGACAGAGTATTAGAGCGAATCCTGCAAGGACTAGATGTTCCTAAGGATGTTGTTACTGGTCTAGCAAACGTTAAGTATTCAAACGCACTTCAAATCGATGAGTCACTATATAAAGCACATATCGAACCATTGATGTTATTAATTGCTGATGCTTTAACAGTTGTTTACTTACGTCCATACCTTAAGGCACAAGGATTTACTGAATCAGAGGTAGATCGAATTGTTGTTTGGTATGACCCTTCAGCAGTTGCTACTAGAAATGATAAAGCAGCCGATGCTGACTCAGGATTTGATCGTGGCGCTATTTCTTACGACTCATGGAGACGTGCTCATGGATTCTCATCTATGGATGCACCAACACCAAATGAACTTGCTATCCGAATGCTTTCTGAAAAGGGAGCAATTAGCCCTGAGTTAACAGAAGCAATGTTAAACACTGTTGCTCCAGAAATGATGAACGCAGTTAGAGATACACAGCAAGAAAATTCTGTTGCTCCTCTGCCACCAGAGGTAGAACAAGTTTTACAACAAGCAACACAACCCCCAACTGAGCAACAAGGAGTTACACAATGAACGTAGAAAAACCAGAACTAGTTAATGCTTTAGCAGTATCACTTAGTGATGCTGTAGTGCTTTCTCATAAAGTACAAGGCGCTCATTGGAATGTTATGGGGCCTAATTTTCCAGAGTTTCATGAGTTCTTTGGTGAGATATATGAAGACATTGATGGATCTATAGATCCTTTTGCTGAAAACATAAGAAAACTTGGAGCTGTATCTCCATCCCGTTTGTTTGAGTTCGCACGTATGTCAAACGTTGAAGATACTGAAGTTGGATATATGTGCTTAGATCTTACTAACGATATTCTTATTGCTAATGCTGTAATGCTTAATGGGTTAAGAAGAGCATTTGATATAGCAAATCAAGCAAATGAGCAAGGCATTGCAAACTTTATTGCAGAGCGTATTGATATGCATGCAAAGTGGGATTGGCAGTTAAAAGCAACTACTTACCAAGGAATGTAAATAACAAAAATGGCAAAGCAGTGGGCGCCCTCTAACTGGGCAAAAGAAGGTAGTAAGGATTATGTTCCTGTAACTACCTCTATTTCTGCTGCCGCTGGTTCAAAACCTGCCCCTAAAAAAGATCAAATAAAAGGCTCAAATAAAAACTCTAAAGGATCTGCATCAGGTTCTCGCAAAGTTGTTTTTTCTAAAGCAGTAGAGAACTCTCTTAAAGAGAAAGTCTCTAATCATAACGAGAAAAGTCCTAAAGGAAGAAGAGCAACTTTAGGTATGTTAAAAGCAGTTTATCGTCGTGGCGCTGGAGCATTTTCTGTTTCTCATCGTCCTGGTATGAACCGTAATCAGTGGGCAATGGGAAGAGTAAATGCTTTTCTAAAACTACTTAAGTCTGGCAGACCAACAAATGCTGCTTATAAGTCAGACAATGATTTGCTACCATCTTCTCATCCTCGTAGCACTAAAAAATCAAACTCTATTACTGCAGCAGGTTTAGTTCCTGAAGAACAAGATTTAGCAAATGCATTGATTGAGATCTCGCAGAAGTATGGAAAATTTAATGAAGACGAAGAAGGTATTTGGGCAGGCTACACGCCGCCAGCGGAAAATGAAGTTGCTTCTATTGGTGTTACTTGCGCCAATTGCGTTCTATATGCTGGGGGTTCGAATTGTAAAATCATTGCTCTCCCAGTTGAGCCAACAGGAAAATGTAGATTTGCCGTAATACCTGACGGAGTTGTTAATGTAGAAGGCAGTAAAAATCTAACTGAAGTAAAAGATGAATTAGATGAGTACGTAATAGATCAAGAGTTAAATGTTCTACTAAAGAACAAAGAAGATTATGAAACTGTAGAAGATGCAATTTTTGCTATGACTGAGTATCTAGGTTATGGATATGAAGCAGAGCCTGCAATTAGAGCAAGTTGGTTAAGAGCAGTTAAAAATGGAGAAGATCCATTCTTAAGAGCATCACTTCTTGCTTCACTAGGAAAAGGTAGTTTAGATGCAGATTTGCTTCCAGTACTAGAAGAGGAGGATCAAGCATGAGTAGAATAAGAAGAATTAGTTATGCCATCACTCCTGAAGGTCGTCGTGCTGTTGCTATTAAGCAAGCAGTAGATTTAAGAGATAAAGTTTTGTCAGTTGTAGATAATGCTAATTTTTCAACATCTACTGCAAGAAAGATTACTAAAAAAGCTGCTTTTTCTGTAGTTATGCGCTCTCTAGAAGAGAGCAAAGGATTGCCACTATCTCTTCGCGAGCACTTAGCAATGAAAGAACTTAATAAGTACATATCACTTGCTAAACATAATAAAAGTGATTTCTTCTACGCAACTAATACAGATTTATTACCAATCTCTCACCCACGCTCAACTCGCGAGCATTCAATGACTGCTAGTGCATTAAGAATTGCACGCTCTCGTTGGTTTGCTGCTGATCCAAGGATTACAGATGAAAGAGCAAAAGCAGTTCTTGCTTCAGCATTTGAATCAATACCAGGATCTGTAGAGCATCTTTACTACACTTCAATATTACTTTCACTTCCTCAAGGAATGATTCCAGGCGAGGCTTTAATTGCAGCATCTGATGGAAACTCTTTTGAGTCACGTAGTGCTCGTGCTAGACGTCAACGTCGTGATCGTAAAGGAAGATTTGCTTATGAAGGTGGAGGTATTCGTGCTCTTATTCGTCGTCTTGACGGAAATGTATTTAGTCTTAGTGGAAGAGTAGTTGCCAACGCTAAAAATAGTAAAGATGTAGAAGTAGAGTTTCCAGATGGAAAAATCGCTGAAATAAATCCTGCTAAAGGTGAATATATAAAAGCAGTTCTACCTACTCCAAATGGCTACTCTCCTGAACCTATAATTCCAAGTGTAACTGATGAAGTTATAAATGAAAAAGATTTAGTATTTCTTGATGCCCCTAACGGCTGGGAAAAAGATGAAAAATATAAAGAGTTTGGCGATAAAGTAGAGAGATATGTAGATTCTGATAAAGAGTTTGTAGTTTTTGTCTCTAAACAAGATGATGGAACAAAAGATTATCAAATACTAAATGCTAAGTCTGCTGAACAAATTGCTGTAGTTAAGAACTGGGCAGATGTTCAAGATAAATTAGAAGGAAATGAAGATAAACTATTAAATCCAAAAGCAAATCTTCCATTTAGACAAGGCTTAATTCCTGCTGAAGATAGACCAGGGCCAAATGCATATGAGCGCCTTATGGCTGAGAAAAAAGATAAAGAAAATGCCATTGCAAATCGTAAAGCAGAGTTAAAGAAGAATGCTGATGACAGAGTAGATGCTTTAGATCGCACCGTCCCCGAGGGTTGGGATATTGAAGAGAAAAACAATGCTCTTATGTTACGCAGAGCCACAGAGCCAGCAGACTTAGAGAACGTTTATAAGCAAGATAACTTTGTAGCAAGAGTTATAGAGCAAGGTGATATCTCAGTTAAAGATGCAAACAATCTTTTAAAAGACAAGGTTTATCAGAACTGGGCTTATGTAGATAAAGAAAAAGATGCTAGAGCCACGGAGTATGCTCAAAAGGCTCGTGAAGAGATTAAAAACTTTGCTCCTGCTTATGGATACAAAGAAGAAGATTTAAAAAAGATTGATTCAATGTCCGCTGATGAAATTGCTAGTTTCTTTTTAGATGAAAAACTTCAACCAGAAGGATTTGCTAGTGCATTAGATGACTATATGAATTCAGCTATGGTAGATGCTCCATCTAAGCAACAAGAAGAAAAGTGGAATAGTTTTGGTAAAAAATTAAAGATTATAAATGACGCTGGAGATTTTCCTGGTAATAATAAAAAGAAGGCTGAGTTACCTAAGCAACCAGATGCTCCAGTTGAAACTAAAGGTGGCTTTGAATTTAACTACCCAGCGGGGGCGTATAAAATTAAGCAAGGTTCTGCATATGATCCTCAAGGGCGCGTAGATGAAGATAGTCCAGACTTTACAGATGACCCTATTGAACTTGCTCAAAAGCAAGATGAAAGAGACATACTTGCTGCATTAGAGCAAGCAGTTTCTCCAGGAGAAAACGGGGAGAATGCTTTAGGAGTAGGAGCTCTTCCTTTTGCTAAAGGCGATGAGTTTGTTCCTGCTGAAGCACTTTTCTTTGCTTTAGAAGAAGCAGGAATTGATGCTCCTATGGAGTTAGCAAAGATTTATGATAAAAAACTTGGTGCTGATAATAACGAAAAAGCATTAAATGATTTTAGAAAGAAAGCAGAGATTGTTTCTGGTAATACTCCAGAACTTGCCGAGTCATTTAAAAAAGTTACAGAACAAAATCCTGATTTAGAGCCTCCTACTCAAGAGCCAAAGTTTGATGCTAAAGAAATGGATTTGGTTCCACTTCCTCCGCTTCTAGAAGGTCTTAGCCAAAAAGAGTTAGATCAATTTAATGAGACAAAAGATCACATTCCATACTTACCTAAGAATGAAGAAATTCAAATGCCAGAAGGTTATAACCCTCTTAGCCCAGAGCCATTTGCAGCATGGAAAGAAGTAACTGCAGAAAATCCTGATGCAATTCTTCCTGAAGGCTTCTCAGACAATCCTGTTTTCTTAGCACAAGAGATTTCTACAAATGATTTGTTAAAAGAATTACGTCGATCTGTAGAACCAGGCAATGAGGTTCCAGGCGCTGCTGTAATAGCACTTCCTACAGATGATGGAGAAGACTTTGTTGCAAACGTACCAGGAGAAGCAGTTAGAGATGCTCTTCAACTTAAAGGAATTGACACTAACGCTGAATTAAAGAAGATTGCTGAAGAAGGATTAATCGGTCAAGTAGATGAGGCACCTGTAGCAGAACTTCCTGCTGATGATGCCATACGTCTTGTTGTTGATGGAGATGTTCCACTAGAGACTCAGATTAGAGATGCAATTGCTGCTAAAAAGAAAATTGCATTCTTATACAATGGAACTGAGCGTTTAGTTCTTCCTGTAGAAGTTTTTGAAAATCCTAGAAACTCAAATGTAAATGTAAGAGCAATTGATGCAAAGGGAGACAAAAGAACATTTACTCTTAGCAAGATTGAGAACAGTAAAGAAGGTTCACCAGCGGGTACCCCCGAAATTACCGATAAAGAAATTTTTGATCGCCGCATGGCTGGAGAGTCATTACAAGATATTGCAGATGCTACAGGCATCCCTCGTGAAGAGATTCGTGCAAGAGAGGCTAAGTATGCTCGTGAGAACCCAGAAGCAAAGCCAGAGGCAGTTGTTGGAGACTACAAACCTACTGCTGATCAAATAGATAAACTTCAAAAGGGTGTTGCAGAGATGGATTGGCTAGATAACGGAATTATGTTCCTAAAGCCTGATGATGGTGGTCCTCGCGCAGAAGCACCTATTGAGATTTATGACGATAATGGTTTACCAGAAGATGGCCCATTTGCAAAGATTGATTCAAATGGAAACTTTGAATGGAAAGATCAAGGAGCATACGATAAATATGCTGATCGCTTAAAAGAAATTCTAGATGCTGACTTAGCAGGTATCGGCAATAATCAAGATAACCAACAACCAAAAGAAATTGATAACGTGCCCGTCGAGCAGGCAAAACTTGATGATAATCAAGAGCCAAAAGATAAAAAATATGTAGAAGAGAACCCTGAAGTAATCAAGGTGAATGCTTTTGTTGAAGCAAATGCTGGACGTCTTGCTCCTACTAAAGCAAGAGATGTAAAAACTGGTGATTTCTTATGGAATAACTTTAATAAAGTATATGAAGAGATTCTTGATATTCAACCAGCACCTTTTGGTCGAGTTAGGTTTTTAATTAAAGATCCAAGAAATCAAAAAGAGTATTTCCGTTTCTTTGATCGTCGCTCTCCTATTCGTAATATGCGTCGTCTTGGTACTGGAGAGGTGCCTGAAGATTTTAGAGTTCCGCCAGAAGAGAATAAGGGCGATGGACCAAAGCGTGGTCGCGCTTTAAGACAACCACTAGAAAAAAGAGTTGAAGTAGTTGCTGGGCGTGATGTAGGAGGATTTGCATACAGAGAAGGCTTCTATAAAGATAAAAATGGAATTGTTTTAAAACCTGGCGATAGAGTTCGTCATGGAAATGCAAAAAAGAATGAGATGTATGGCGAGGGTGTAGTTCTTGTTCGCGCTGGAGATCAGATTGATGAAGCCAAAAAGGTTGGTGGAATTGGTCGTAACGGAAAAGTTTATAAAGACTACGTATGGGTACAACTACCAGGTGAAGATGGTCCACGTTTGTGGAAATCAAGAATGATTGTCAGACAAGGAGATAACGCAGGTCCTGCTCGCGTTGCACCTGAGGCTAGAGATGTTGCACCTGATGCTCCTAAGATAGAGATCCCTAAAGCAGAGCCAATAGCAGAAAAAGTTCCTGACGCTGCTGATATGAATGAAGAACTTATTCAAAAAGAACTTAAGAAGATTAGAGTTAAGTATCTCCCTAAAGCCAGAGATTATAAAGCAAATGATGAAGTCCGTGGTGCTGGTAAAAAACTAGACGAGGTAGTTAATAAATTAAATGCTGGAGAAAAAATAGAAGATCTTTCTACATCTCCTCTAGATTCAGCAATTCGTAAATTACGTAGAGTTAGGGATCTAGAGAATAACCCTAATGCGTTAGTTCTTGCTGACTATATAGAAAACTTCAAGAAAGAAATAGAAAAATATAAAGATGAGAAAGATAAAGAAAGACGTGCTGAGTTTGAAAGAATATTAAATGAGCCAATACCAGATGATTTAATCCCAGCAAACGTAGATGCTCTTGATGAAGAAAAAATTAAAGAGGCTGTAAAAGTAATTTCTATAAAACTTCCTAAGTGGAATGAGAGAGGCGCTAATCGCAAAGCAAGTGAGGCTGCCTACTACTTAGAGAGATTTGCTAAAGAAATGGATCAAGGTCAAGTAATTGAAGGAATTGACCCTGCTGATCTACTTCAGGTATCTACATACTTAAAAGACTCAGGGGATGCTAGATACGAGTCTTTGGGAGATAAGATAGATCAACTTAACGAACTTATCAAACAAAGACAAATTGCCAATGAGAAGCCTTTTGCTAAAGCAAATATGGAGTTTATTGATCCTGTTGCTGAAGCAGAAAAAAGAGTTAATAATAAAGATAATGAGTTTAATGCTTCTGAAAAACTACGATCTGCTTTTGCTTCAGATGAGATCTATCAACAAAACTCTTATTTAAATCCTCATAAAGATCAATTAAAAGAATTTTTTGCTCTTGAAGGCGGGGCCTCTTTAGCAAAACTAGACCAAAAGGCTCGTCAGGCTTTGGCTCAATATGTAAGTCAAGAGATTAGAAATCCTGATGGCATGCAAGGTGCTGATGACGCTGAGACAGCAAAGAACATAAATGAAATTGCTACTTTAGTAAAAGCACTTCACGATGAAAAGATGGTTTACAGCCCAAATAGATCTAACATTGGACCAGCAGATGCTTTACTAAATATAGATCCTACAAAGATTTTAAATTTTGGAAAAACTCTTGATTCAGGAGTTCGTAAGAAGTTAGTTATAGATGGAAACGACACTGGGTTTGATATTCAAAGAGTTTCTCAAGGTATAAATAGCGGTAGCAACTTTAGACTTATACATAGACAAAGTGGTCAGGTTGTTTACTTTAAGAGAGAAAAAACAGAAGGAGCAGCTGATGCAGAGTATGTTTCTTCAAAGATAGCCCAATCTCTAGGTATTGCAGGTGCAGCATATGTTCAAAAGCATCCAAACGATTCTAGAACAGTTCTTATTACAAATGCTGGAGATGGAATAGATTTTAAGAATAAGCCAGTACTATTTGATAACTTCCCTGGTAAATCTTCAACCGAGACTATTGCTAAGAGAGCTGCTCTTGCTGATGTGATTGGTTTAGCAGTTCTTGATGCTGTTATTTATAATACTGATAGACACGTACAAAACTTCTTAGCAGGAGTCGTTGACAATAAAGGCGTAGATAAAAATGGTTATGAAGAAATTCAACTTTTACCAATTGATCACGGATACGCTCAACTTCTAAATGGTGGTGGTAGTAGAAGTGTTACAGATCCATTTACCCACATGAAGGGCAGAGATGCTCGTACAGGTGGAGAGATCAATAAAGCAGTGGCTAAGCAAATTGGAGCAACTGCATATAAAGAATTAATAGACATGACCTCTCAACAAGCGATACAAGCACTGAAAAGAATGTATGGTTCTGACATTAGTAAAGCAACTTTAGATGAGGTAATTACTCGTCTGGAGGATCTACGGGGAATAAGTAAAGAAAAATGGCGTACTGGTTTAGCGGGAAGGAACTAGGAGATAAAAATGGCTATAGAAATATTTAGAGCATACGTAAACTCTGACCTGCCTATTCAAGATGGAGATCATATATTTTCCATTATTGCTTCTGATGCTGATGTTGCTTTTGCTGCACCACAAGAAGTTATAGATTCATACGGTCTTACTCAAGAAAGAATTGATATGGCAAAAAATTTATACACTGCTTCTGATGTAGAACTACCTACAACACCAACGGACTGGGCGATACTGGCTTCAACAAATATGAGTCAAATTTCTGTTATTCCTTTTGATGTATCAGAGCCTTACGACACTATTGAGCAAGCAGTTACTGATGAGACTAGTGATGCTCAAGATGCGTTAGAGATAAGAAATGAAAATCAATCAGTAGAACCTGTAACTGCTGCTGTATCAGATGCTTGTCCTCCTGCAACACAAGATATACCAACTAACCTTGCAAACCGCGAGAAGGCAATTAAAGATGCTGCTTATGGCCCACTAAATCCAGCAGAACCAAATGAAGAATTCTGGCAAGAAAAAGCAACACGCTGGTCTGTAACAATAGATGAAGCAAAGAAGTCACGTTGCGGAAACTGCGTAATGTTTATTAGAACTACTAAAATGAAAGACTGCATTGCTCAAGGCATTGAGCAAGGTGGATCAAGTGAAAATAACGCTTGGGATGCTGTAGATGCTGCTGAACTTGGTTACTGCGAAGCATTTGATTTTAAATGCGCCGCTTCCAGGACTTGTAACGCTTGGGTTGCAGGTGGTCCAATTGATGACTCTAAGGCAAAGGAGTAGTTATGGCTTTCACACCAGATAAACCAGAAAACATTTCAGATTTGTATGCACTGATTGATACAGAATTTGATGAGGTAGTAGTAGTAATTTACGAGTCAGATGAAGGCACTTTCTACAGACAGAATGGTGACTGGATTGAGCTATCTGACGAGGATGACCACTTTGATTTTGATGGTTTAATGGTCATATATGTTGACCCCGCCTTTATAGCCGTATACGACGAAGCCGAAGGTTCCAGCGAGGCTATTGGAATAAACGAACTAAAAGAGTACGAGTCAGCGAAGTAAAAGAGACGGAGTTTAAGTTGCAATTTATAGGTCGTAGTGGGAATAACGCCTTATTTGTGCTTGAAAACAAGGCTGTAGTTGTAGACGAAAAAAGAAACTTAGTTTCTTCTATTGACTATGCAGATGCGCTCACTGCTTCTTTCACTCCTGATGATAACCAAGAGAATCCATCTTCTGTTACTTACGAGTTAGCAACCGCTGCAATATCAGATTTAGACATAAAGATTTTTTCAAATAATGACCGTTTATACACAATTCCAAAATCAGTTCAGTCAGAGGCAAAACGTGCCTTAGAGTGGCGTAAAAAGCATGATCGCGGTGGCACATCGGTAGGTTTAAATACTGCTAGAACTCTTGCTCGTGGTGGTCAAATTGGTATTAGAAAAATTCGTCACATCGCTAAGTACTTCCCTCGTCATCAAGTAGATAAAAAAGGAAAAGGCTACGAGCCTTCAGAACCTGGCTATCCTTCAAATGGACGCATCGCTTGGGCTCTTTGGGGTGGAGATGCTGCTGAACGCTGGGCCAGTGCAATAGTTGCCCGTGAAAATAAGAAGGCTCAGGCAAACTCAATTACTGCTTCATATAAATTTGTTATGGCCGACTATGAGTCTCCAGAAAAGGTAGAACTTAACTCTTTTATAGAGTCAGAGATGTTGCCAGAAGATATGGCTCCTCAGTTCTTTATTCGTATTCGTTTAGATGGTACTGGCATTGATCGCTTATATAAAGTAAATACAGACGGATCAGTCTTTGTTTGGGACGATGCAATGTGGGAAGATCTTGGAAATATTAACTATGATTTTCACACTTACGATAAAAGCCTCGATGATCCCTATGACATGGTTGAGAAAATACATGTTCCTGTAGACACAGAAACTGCAATTATTGTTTCAGGAAACTTAGACTCTAATCCTATGAAATCAATTTCTATATCTCAAATTAATCAAGAAGAGTCTGACATATTTGTAGATGAGATGGATAAAATTGATTGGGATTTAATTAATGAGATTTCTTATGATGAAAATATGTATAGCGAGTATGAGGAGTTTTCAGACTCTTCTTTAACTGCTGCCACTGCTCCGACAGCAGGAACTCCTGTAACTAATCAAGATGGAAATTACACTCCAGAAGAGCGCTCTCAGAAAGCACGTTCTCAGGTAAGAGATGCTATAGGTAAGTTTGCCAAGTCTGGTGGACGAGTTGTTATTGGTAAAAAGCCAGAGTATTCAGGAACTATTGAATCTATTAACCCTGCTACTCAAAGCGTTAAGGTTAAGTTAGATAATGGAAATTATGTTGATGTTCCTGCTAATACTACAGAGCCTGCAGATACTTTTAAACCACTTCCACAAGAAAAAACTTTAACATCTACTAAGCAACTTACTAAAGGAATTTTAGGAGAGCCTAGAGTTCCTATTGATTCCCCTAATGCCACTCTTCCTGGAAAACTTCCTCAATTAAACACTGCTCAAGTTCAAACAATATTAAATGACCTTCCAGCATGGAGCACTGATCAAAGATTAAAAGCATCTTCTCCTAGCGCTCCTACGGCTGTTAGCACAGAAACAAAAACTCCTAATGCTTATAACGATCCAAGTTTAAGAAAGTTTTTAGAGAAAAAAGTTGTAGTAAATGGAGAAACCACTTATCCTAATTCAATTTGGTATCAACCAAAAGTAGATCCTTCTTCAATAGAAGGCTACAAACCAACTAAAGACTTAACTCCTTCCCCTGGATTAAAAGTTCCACCTGCTTTTCGACAACCTGCTAAAGGTCTTACCTCTGCTGCATCTGTAGCATTAACGCCAGATACTTCAGATGTTCCACCAATTTATATGGCAATTGTTTCACCTGATGATCCTCAAGCGGTAATGGAATTAGTTTCATTAATACCTACTAGTAAAGACTCTGTTGTAACTTCTACATGGAAGCGTAAGCCAGGAGTATGGGAAAAAGATGACTCAATTCTTTCTGATTTAAAGAGTCCTACACCTCCACCAGTTGTTGTCTTAGATGATGACACCTTAAAAATAGTTTTGGATCAAATAGATTCAGCTGCTAAAACTGCATCTGCATATATTACAGATTCAATAATTTCTTCCTTAATTGCTGCTGGAGGAATTGACCGTAACAAAGGAAATGCTGAAAAACTTCGTCGTTATTGGTTATATGGAAAAGGTGCAGCAAAAATTCGTTGGAATACCGCAGGTGATTGGACCCGCTGCGTTCGCCAACTTTCAAAATACATGGGTCCTCGAGCAAAAGGCTACTGTGCATTGCGTCATAAAGAAGCAACTGGCATGTGGACTGGAGATAAGGAGCATCGTCAACTTTATGGCAAAAAAGGAATTAGAGCAGACGCGTTTAGCACAGATTTTATACTTCCTTCTGAAGCCATACTCGAAGCAACCTCTCTTAAAGCAAGAGCAGCGGATGCCAGAAACAGAGTTGTCTTAGCAGGAGCAGAGATAGAAGATTTTAAAGGAGCAGAGTTTGTTATTCCTTTAGTTATCCCAGAAGACATAGAGTCTGGAGATGGTCGTAAGTTTGAAAAAGGCGCTATTACTATGCGTGAACTTCCTCTTCCATTTTTATGGCAAATTAAGACTGGCGAGGGTCATTCTGGATCAGTTGTAATTGGAACAATTATTCAGATGGAAAGAGTAGAACAAGGTATTGGAAATGCCAGAGGATATTTTGATACTGGAGAATACGGAAAAGAAGCGGAAAGATTAGTTCGTGGAGGCTTCATCCGTGGAGTTTCTGCTGATATGGACATGTTTGAAGCAGATGAAGAAAAAGAAAATGCTGAAAATGACTCTAACAAAAAAGTTGGAGCAGGTAAAATGAACATAACTAAGGCAAGGGTTATGGCTGTAACTCTTGTCCCCAAGCCCGCTTTTCAGGAATGTCGAGTAGAACTCGCAGACCAAAGCGGAGAAATGCAGGAGGAAGAAGTGATATCTGATGGAGTGTATGTCGAAGGATTAAATCCTTTAGACGCATCAGCGTTAGTAGCGTGTGGAATTGTGGCTGGGTCAATACCAGTTACTCCACCGAAAGATTGGTTTGCTAACCCAAAATTAAAAAAACCAACCGCACTAACAGTAACTGATGAAGGTCAAGTGTATGGTCACATTGCTGCATGGCATGTAGATCATATTGGAATGTCTTATGGAACTCGTCCTCCTCGGAGTAAGAGCAGTTATGCATACTTCCACACTGGTGCTGTACGTGCTGACGATGGAACAGATGTTCCAGTTGGACAATTAACTTTAGCTGGAGGACATGCTTCTCTTGAAGCAAGTGCTTCAGAAGCAGTTCGTCATTATGACGACACAGCATCTGCAGTAGCAGATGTACATGCTGGAGAAGATGCTTATGGTATCTGGGTATCAGGAGCACTTCGCCCTGGCACAACTCCAGAACAAATTCGTGCTCTACGTGCCTCTGCTCCGTCAGGAGATTGGAGACCGATTAAAGGTGCTTTAGAGCTTGTAGCAATTTGTCAGGTAAATGTTCCTGGCTTCCCAATTGCTCGTGCTCGTGTTGCATCAGGTCAAGTTATGGCACTTGTTGCTGCTGGTGCAAGCGTTCTTGCTCAACTAAAGAACGATCCTTTAGCAGAGTTACATACTCGAATTGATAAACTAGAAGCACCATTAATTGCGGCTAGTAATAGTGCTAAAGATAGAATGAGAACAATTACTGCTGCTATTAAAGCATCTGAATTATCTAATAGAGTAAATAAGATGAAAGAAGAATCTTCTTCTTATATGCTTCAAAGTATTGATAACTCAGATTCAGAGTTAGCAGTCATTACTCGCAAACAACGTATGGAATTAGCAAAAGATAAAAAAGCACTTCCAGATGGGTCATTCCCAATTAGAAATGTTTCTGATCTAAAAAATGCTGTTCATGCATATGGACGTGCTAAGCCAGGAAATCGTGGTTTGGTTCGCCGTCATATTGTAAAGATGGCTCGTCAGTTAGATCGAAAAGATCTAATTCCAGAGAACTGGAAAGAAGCATCCGTAAACGATACAGATAGTATTGCTGCTAGTTTAAGAGCAAGAATCTCTATTGTTGAATCAGTTGTTGCCGCTGGCGGTTTGGATCGTAACCGGGGAAACGCTGAAACGCTTCGTCGCTACTGGACAAGAGGCGAAGGAGCTGCAAAAATCCGTTGGGGAGCACCTGGTGACTGGAGTAGATGCGTAAAGCATTTAGCAAAGTATCTAGGTCCTCGTGCTAAGGGTTACTGTCAACTACGTCATAAAGATGCTTTAGGTATTTACACTGCAACACATGCTAAGCGTGATAGAGCTAAGAATAATTCTGTAGAAGAATTTTCTAGTGATTACATGCCAGAGACAATGGAGCAGATGGAGATTCCACAGGATCAACTACAAATGCCTGTAAGCAAAATTATTCAACAACCAGATGATCTATATGACGCTCAATGGGAGCCAGAAGATATGATTGTTGTCATTTTAAATGAAATGGGAGAGGCTTCAGAAGCAGATTTTTTAGCCAATTCTGAAACATTTGCTGAAAAAGATCCTTATGTAGTAGATCAAAGTGAGCCTGTTGGTACACCTGATTTAACAAAAGAAGATCTAAAAGGTCTTACAGATGAAGAAACAGATATACTAAAAAAAGAAGTTAAGAGTAAGCAAGACGCAGAAAAGTCTAGAGCTAAATACACACCTAAAACCCAACCCCGTGATGCCACAGGGAAGTTTCGACAAGTGCTTGCTCGGTTGAAACTGGACCTAGGTGATGCTGGATCAGATGCTGCATTAAAGAAGATTGAAGAGGTTGATAATCTAGATAATGCTGGTAACTACGCTGAAGCAGCCAAGGCTGCTGGCGATTTGCTAGATATTGTAGATAGATTAGATACAGGAGCACTTAACGCTGAGGCTATAGGCAATGTTAGAAACAGTGCTGGAGAATTAGGCAAGGTTATTGCTAACCTACCTTTTGCCTTTGGAGAAGATGCTCAGAAGATCAGATTTAGTGATGTACCACCTGCCCTACAGGATCTAATGGAAAAAATGATCACTAGGGTTGAGAATAAAATTGGTCAAAAAGACGCAGATATTGCTACTAAAGGTATGAAGGACTTTATGTCAGGTCAAGAGGTCTACAGCCAGAGCGAGATATCTAGTCAAATGTCTAAGTTACTTAGACTACTTACCTAATCGGTAAAAACAGTACAAAAAAGAAAATCACACTATAAGAACTAATGTAGTATTCAGTATTAGGTGGAGTGCCTCCACGCATCTATTGCGTCCGCGAGTCCCTCAGCCTCGACTGATCAGCGAGATGGGGAAAAGCCCTATCCTAACTGACCCTAAGGAGGGACAGTAGTGGACCAAATCAAACAAATGATGGATCAGTTATCTGACATCACTGACGAACAAGTTAGTGAACTTCAGGCATCTATCCTCAGCGAATTTGAATCGGTCGAGAAGGAGGATCCTACTCCGCAGACAGTTGACGCTATGACGTCACTTGCCGACATGCTCGATGGAGTTAGAAACGAAATCAAGCGTCGTGAGGTAGCAACTGTAGAACTTGCTCAAAAAGCAGCAGAAGCAACTAATCGCGTATACGGAAAAGAAGACGAAAATAAAGACATGGAAACTACTGAAGTTAAAGATGCTGCAATGCATGAAGAGGCTCCTGCCGCTCCTGCTGAAGAAGCACCTGTAACTGAAGAAGCACCTGTTTCTGAAACTCCTGCCCCAACCATGGAAGAGGAGAAAAAAATGGAAGATGCAGCAGCAATGCCTGCAGCTCCAGAAGTTACTCCAGAAGTAGAAGATGAAAAATCTCCTGCAGACATGGAAGAAGACAAAAAGGAAGAAAAGGAAATGGAAAAAACTATGACTGAAGCGTCAACCGAAGCAGATAAGAAATCTGAATTTTCGACTGAAGTTAAAGAAACAACTGAAGCAGCAGCAGCTGTGGAAGAGATAGTTGTTGCAGCTGTTGCAGAAGCACCAGCAACAACAACAACAGCAGAAGTACCAGTAGTAGCAGAAGCAGCAGTTGTAGAAGAGGTAGCAGTATCGCAAGATGCTCCTGCAGCTGAAGCAGCAGTTGTTGTTACTGAAGGTGCTGAAGCAGCAATCATTGAAACACCAACACAAACAGAAAATGTGCAAACAGCACAAGAAACTATGGAGGCACCCGTGACCGCCGCTGCAGATAACGCAGATAACCTCAACATCGAGGTACCGGCTGACCGTCGCCCAACATCTCGGACAACAGAAGCAGCCGTGGCAATCACTGCTGGTGCTGATATTCCTGGATATACAGCAGGCAGCTCAATTTCAAGCATGGCAGAAGTTGCAGAAGCAATGGCCAAGCGTCTACATGGCCTACGCCGTGTAAATGGTGGAGATGGAGAACAACATATTGTTGCTTCTATTTCTACCCAATTTCCAGAGGCTCGCACCCTTAATCAGGATGCACAAGCTAACTGGGACAAAGTACAAGCTGTAGTCGGACCTGAGGCACTTGTTGCTTCTGGTGGACATCAAGCACCTTTCGAGGTTAAGTACGATATCTTCGGTCTTGGCTCAGCAGTGCGCCCAGTCCGTGATTCTCTACCTCGTTTCCAAGCAGACCGTGGCGGTATCCGCTACATCACTCCACCAGTACTTAGCTCATATGCTAGCGCTGTTGGTGTATGGACTGCTGCTAACGATTCAGCAGAAACACCAAGCCCAGCTTCAAAGTTGAGCTTAACTGTAGCCGCAGCTGCTGAGACAACTGTCTCAACTGATGCTGTTACTTTGCAACTACAATTCGGTAACCTTCTAAGCCGTGCATATCCTGAATTAATTGCTCGTCACAACGAACTTGGTTTAATTCAACATGCTCGCGAGGCTGAAGGAAATCTTATGGCAAAAATCGGTTCAGCATCAACAGCCGTTACTTCAACTTCCGTAATTGGAATGGGTCGTGACTTCCTAGTTCAACTAGGTCGCGCTGCTGCCGCTTACCGTGCACGTCATCGTCTAGATGCAGATGCTCCACTTCGCGCAATTATTCCAGCATGGATTAAAGACGCAATGGCAGCTGATCTAACTTTAAATATGCCTGGAGATTCAACTCTAAATGCATATGCAGAGATTGATGGCTACATTGCAGCTCGCGGAATCAACGCTACATTTGCTCTAGATACTGCAGCAGGAGCTTCTCCTTTTGCAGCACAGAGCTCTGGCGCAATGAATGAGTTCCCAGATACATTCGTTTGGTACTTATTTGCTGAAGGATCATTCTTGTTCCTTGATGGTGGCACTTTGGATCTTGGAGTTATCCGTGATTCAACACTTGTCGGCACCAACGACTACAAGATGTTCGTTGAAACCTTTGAGAACGTTGCCCTTATCGGCGTCGAATCTCTACAGGTTACATCAACTATCAATGTAAACGGAGTAGCAGCCGCTCTTCGCGATACACTTGGTGGATTGACTGCAGCAACAATCGAGTACTAAGCCGTAACCAATTTGTTGAAGGGGAGCCTAAAAATAGGCTCCCCCGATACAATAAACAAAAACTAGATTTAAGTTAGGAACAGAGAACATGGCTTTTACCGGAATATTTGAAGCTCCAAAGATCACACCTTCAGAGTTCGGTCTATTCACCGTAGCAAAGCCTGATACTAAGATAAAAGAAGATCAATGGATTAGAGGATTCTCACAAGAGTGGGATACCAGTATTTATTCTACAAAAAACTGGGACGATACAGATACTACATCCGCTGTTATTGCCTCGAATGCAACACCTACGCGATACACTGAAATTAAACCATTTTTTATTGAAGCTGAAGATTATCGCTCAACATTAGGTTTTACTGGCTTTGACTATGTAGCAAGAGTTAAACGTCAACTTGAAGGAATAACACAGAAGTCAATTGAACGCGAGCTATGGGATGGAGCAGTTAGAAAAGGCGAATCCCACGAAAATAAAGCACTTAGTGCCGCAAGTGCAACACTTGTTAATGGAACTACAGCACTTTCTGTTCAACGTGCACTTGCATTACTTGACTATGAATTGTCTGATACTTCCCCTTGCGGAGAAAACGGTGTCATTCACATGACAAAGGATGTGGCTGGTCTTCTATCTGCTAACTATATGATTTTTGATAATAAAGAAAAAGGCCACCTTCAGACAGTTAGTGGAACTAAAATTATTGTTGGTTCTGGTTACACTGGAAATGGTCCAGATTCACAGACAGGCGCAACAGCGTCAGCGACAAACAAATGGATGTACGGCACTGGCACAATCAAGACACTTATTGGTGATGTTGATGTCGTAGCTGACAATCTGGCTCAAAGCTATGATGTAGCGGGAAATCAAAATGATATGCGTATTAAGGCAATTCGCCCAGCGGCGGTTTACTTTGATACATCTATACATTTAGCAATCAGAGTTGATTTAACAGCGTAAAATAAGAACAAGTAAAAACCAACTAAAGGAGAAATCAGTATGGCCACTCAGGACTACGCGGCAAGCGTCCAAGGTGTGGCGATCCGTGTCACTAGACTGGACGCCTCAGGTAACCTACTCACCCAACCAGGTGATAGTTATACAACCTCGGCGTTCCTTCGCGCTTCATTTACACCAGAGTACGAAGAGGGCGATGAAATCGTAGAGAAGTCAGCAAACGGTACAGTTTGCGTTTCCTACAAAGCCCCAGACACTCTTAAAAGAATTACTATGGAACTGGCAATTTGTGAGCCAGATACAGAACTTACTGCTCTATTAGCAGGCGGGTTACTACTTCGTAAGAATCTAGGAACTTATGCTTCACCAGATCGCACATCAATTGGTTGGGCCGCACCAGCCGTTGGAGATGACCCTGCTGGAAACGGCGTTGCTCTTGAAGTTTGGTCATTTGCTGTGAAGGATGGAAAGCGTGCAACAACTCGTCCATACTTCCACTGGGTTTTCCCATATGTTAAGTTGCGTCAATCAGGTGACCGTGTAATTGAAAACGGATTACTTGCAAACACTTTCGAAGGCTATGGTCTTGGAAATGAGTCCTTTGATGCAGGTCCAGACGGCCGCTGGGAGTTTCCAGTTGCAGCAGAGCGTCCATACTCATACGCTCGCGATTCATGGGCACCAACTGGTCTAAAGGGCTTCTACGAGTGGCATGATGATATTACTAAGACTATTAGTAACACATACCGCACTGGAACTACTGCAACTATTACAACATCTTCTGCTCACGGATTCCGTGTAGGAGATAGCGTAACTGTTGCTGGTACCAACGGAAACTCTGCACTTCACGGTACTAAAACAATTACCGCAGTTCCAACAACAACAACCTTCACATACACCACTACAACAAGCGGAACTATCACCTCTGCTGCTGATACTGGAACCGCAGTTGTTGCTAAGGGCTACTGGGCAGTTACAGACTTTACCTCTCAAGGATCTACTACTGCGTACAACGTACCTGGTAGCAGTTCATATAATGCTGACAACGCTGTTGACTTCATTATTGCTTCATCAGAGGATGCAACCTCTTAATATAAGTAAAAGAAGGGCGGACGACGTGTTGGTCGTATCATTGATACAACTACCCGTTGTTCGCCCTTACTCTTTAGGATTGGTGTAAATAATGGGCAATCTTTGGGTAGATGTTAACGAACTTGGCTCTACTTATGCAGAGTCTCAATACGCATATGATGCTGTACAAACAGCCTCCTACCTACTTTGGGGCATGTCTGGAAGAAAATACTCTGGCGTAACAACTGTTACTGAGCGATATGTATCTTCTTATGATCCTCATATCCGAACAGGCGCCTCTATTCTTACATACTCTCCCACTTTAATTAGGGGAAATGTTGAAAATATTAGATTAAATGGTTCAGGACCATATCAGCAAGATGACTTTTCAGGGGATGGAACATCTGCAAGTACTCGCGTACGCCTTCGTGGTCGTAAAGTAATAAGAGTTCATACACTAAGAGATAGAAATGGCGTTGTAATAGATCCAAGAGATTACTATTTAGTAGAGCACTCAACTATTCTTGCTACACCAGGGGCTAGTTGGACATCTTCTAATATTGAAGTTACTTATTCATATGGAACACCGCCACCATTAGCAGGAAAAGCTGCTGCTCGCTTACTTGCCATTGAACTTGTTAAGTTATATGAAAATGACGACACTTGTGCTCTTCCTCAGCGTGTAACCTCTGTTGCTCGCCAAGGTGTTTCATATACAATTCTTGATAATCAAGATTTTATTGATGAACTTAGAACTGGTTTATATGCTGTAGATCTTTTCTTAAAAACAACTAACCCAGATAGGGCTAGAGCAAAAGCAAAAGTATTTAGTCCAGATACGCCTAGAGCACGTCGCCCTATTCCTAAGCCATATCAATTAACAGAGACTCCTTATGACTTAAAGGTACTTACATCTGGTTCAGCACTAGTTCTTTATTTAAGTGAAATAAATGGAAGTTTCTTAGAAGATGATTCAGCATGGGAAGTATCTTTAACTGTGTCTGATCACTCTTACACAAAATCAGAAGACTTAGAAAACTCTATTAGCCTAAGTCGTGTTAATGGAACAATAACTATCTCCCCAACTTATAGTCAAATATTAGACATTATTGGTCCAAGAGAGCCTGGTGTTTATGACATCTATTGCACTAGACCTAGCCTAGCCGATCCAACTGTTGATGAAGTAATTAACCTACTTACAGCAAACGTATCATTTGAACTTTACACAAGAGTAGAGCCAATTTACACACTGTAGGATATAGACAACAAGTAGGAGAGACAAATGTCGACAACGATAAATAAGGCAACTGTTAGTAGTGACGCCAAAAATCTTGCTGTATTTTTAGATGCAGTACTTGCTCAAGTTGTTACTTCTTACGCTTCTTATACTATGCCACTTCCTCTGCGTAGATACTACACATTAGGACAACCTGTAGTTGATTGTGAGCAAGTAGTTGTTTCTTTTGTACAAATGTATGTTGGTGCTCCAGGAGATGAAGCGACTCAGCCTCGTAGATGTAGTGATCCAAGAAGTGCGACAATTAATGTTTCCGTATCAAGAGCAGTTCCAGTAGTTGGTCAGAACGGTAGACCACCTTCTGCTGAAACAATAGAGAGTGCTTCAGAAATTGCTGCGTATGATGCATGGATTTTACTAGATAGCGCTTCTCAATTAGATACTTGGGAGTCTTCTGGTTTTGGTCTTGGAGTTATTGCAACTGTTGAGGTTCAAGCCCCTGAAGGTGGTTTTCAAACTGTAACTCTTACCCTGACTGCAGCCGTTCCATAAAATGGCAACAGTAGTATTTCGCAGGGCAGAGTTAGATTTTCTACTTAACTCTCCTGAAGGTGATGTAGGAAAGTACTTAGCAAAAAAAGGTCGTTTAATAACCGCTGCTGCTAAGGCTCAAGTTGGCGTAAGAACAGGAGCACTTCGTTCTTCTATCCACATGAGACATTTACGAGACTCTCGGGGTCAGTATGTGAAAATTGGATCTAATTTGGACTACGCTTTGCTACACCATCAAGGAACTAAGCCTCATGTTATTCGACCAGATAGGGCAAAAGTGCTGAGATTTGTTAGAGGCTCAAGGATTATATACACGACTTCTGTCATGCATCCTGGAACTAAGGCAAATCGCTATCTATCAGATAACTTAAAGTTGGTAAAATAGTAACAACATTTACTATAAAAATAGTAAATAAAAGACAAATGAGAAAAGAGGAATATCAACATGACAACAGGTAGGTTTAAGGATTTTGGTAGCGGTGGTGATGTAAACACGCAACCTTTATCTTTCAAACTTTACGGAGAAGATTTCCAATGTAAAACGGCTCTTCAAGGTAAAGTTCTTTTAGACATGGTTGCAGATGCTGGTTCTGATTCAAGCGGAATGGCAGCTGCTCTTATTGACAAGTTCTTTGCAAAGGTTTTATTGCCAGAAAGTTTAGATCGTTTTCTAAAACTGGTGGATGACCCTAGCAAAATTGTAACTGTTGAAAAATTAGGTGAAATCACTTCTTGGTTGGTCGAGCAGTACTCAAGCCGTCCTATACCGGGGCTAGAGGACTCGCAGAGTGGGCAGTAGATCTCTGGCCTTATGTTAACGGGAAAGCACTAATGAACGGCCTACAACTATCTTCTATGGAACTAGCAGACATGCTAGACGTTATCCATGTAATTTTTGAAGATGACATGACCTCCGTCGCTAGTGCAGAACAAGTTGACGTCAAAGAAAAAGTAAGAGAAATTATTTATAGGGATTTTTATAAAACTACTTATAAATATAAAACAACTAAAAAAAGTCAAAACGCAGGTTTTGACAACTCTGTTGGAGATTTTGACTACAGCGACATCACACCGTTTGACCCAAGCAGTCAAGCAGTGAAGCCGTTTGTTCCGCCAACAGAGTTTAATCCAGACATGCAAAAGCCGTTTGGATCAGTACTAGATGCCCCTTTGGGCTAAGAGATTAGGAGGTGATGGCGCATGGCAATTGTTGGTGATGCATATGTAGTAGTTCGCGCCATCACTACTAGTGTTGAAAGAGATATTCAAAAATCTTTTAAAGGTGTGGACGCAGTTGGAGAAAAAGCTGGAGTAGATATATCTAATGGAATAAATAGAGGTATTCGCAGAGCTAAATTTGATTTTAGTGGAAGTTTTGCAAAATCAGCAATAGATGCTAAAGAACGATTTTCATCTTTAACAAGAGCGGGATATGCGTTAGCGCCAGCACTTACAGCATTAGGTGGGATTATTGGTCTTCTTGGTACAGGACTTATTTCTTTAACTTCAATAATTGGAGCCGCTGCTACCCCCGCGTTAATTACTTTAGCTGGAGCATTTACAGCCGCAGGTCAAGCAGCTCTGACACTAAAATTAGCATTTTCTGGGGTCGCTAAAGCAGTACAAGCAGGAACTAAAAACTCTAAAAAAAGTGCTTCTGCTGCAAAATCAGAAGTAGATGCTCAAAGAAATTTAGCAAAAGCATATGAAGATCTAGCAGATGCTCAAAAAGGAGTAAATGATGCTAGAGAAACTGCAATTGAACAGATACAACAACTAGGTTTTGATTCTGAAGATGCTGCAATTAACGAACAAAAAGCAGCACTCGAACTTGAAAAAGCCCGTGAGACTCTTGCTCGTGTTTCAGATCTTCCACCTAACTCTCGTGCTCGTAAAGAGGCTCAGCTTGCTTTTGCTGAAGCAGATTTAAATCTTAGAAGAGCGGTTGATCGTAACAATGATTTAAAAAAGGCAGAAGCAGAAAATGCAAAAGCAGGTCCTGATTTATCTTCTCAAGTAGAGGCAAGTAAAGTTGTTGTTAATGCTAAAAAAGCAGAATTAGATGCTGAAAGAAACTTAATAAAAGCAACAGAAGCAAGAGATGCTGCTCTACAAGGATCTGGAGCAGATGCTTACGCTGACGCACTTTCTAACTTGTCAAAAGAAGCCCAAAACTTTGTTAAATATTTAGTTTCTATACAGGGAGAGTTTAAAAAACTTAAGGCTGCTGCTGGAGAAAAACTTTTCCCTCAACTAGAAACAGCAATAGATAACTTAGTAAAAAACCTATTTCCTGCTCTAAGACCTCTTCTTACTGAAACAGGAGATGTTTTAGGTAAGGTAGCAATAAGAATATCTGAAGTAATAACAAAATCAGAAAACATAAAAAGACTAGAGTCTATATGGAAGACAAATAATAAATTTATAGACAATTTTGGTAGTGCAATAGCCAATCTTTATGAAGGATTTTTAATTCTTTTAAACGCTGCTAAACCTTTAATTGATGCTTTCGGTGAATGGCTAAAGAATGTTACTGGCTCATGGAAAGAAACTTTAAAACTTGATGAAGCAACTGGAAAACTTGGAGAGCGTTTTAAAATTGCTAAAGGAATATTAAAAGACTTAGGCACTATTCTTGGAAACGTTTTTGGAGGATTTAAAAATCTTGTAAAGGCAAACGTGGGTCCTGGCAGTGGCGGTCAAATATTCTTAGACTACTTTAAAAAAGTATCTTTAGCATTTAAAAATTTAAAGACAATAGATGGACGTCCTCTAAAAGACTTTTTTGCAGATGCAGCAAAAAACGGTACAGTTCTTCTATCATTGCTAGGAGAAATTATTGGTGGGTTCATAAGACTAGCCGATAATAAAGGCTTAGGAATTTTCTTAGAGCAACTTAGAGTAGTAAACGGTATCTTTAGTGATATAGGTGAAAGTTTAGACTCTTCTTTACCATCTTTTGGTAATTTTTTAATAGAGTTTTCAACTTTTATAAAAACAGTAACAGACTCGGGATCTATAACAATATTTTTTGATACTTTGTCTGGAGTTCTTAAAAAATTAAATGATTTTTTAAATAGCGAATTTGGTCAAGCATTACTGAGGGTATCTGCTCAAATACTTCCTTTATTAGCAGCCTTTGGGTTAATAACTAAAGCAGTAACATTTTTTGGAAAAGTACTTTTAGGACCTCTATTTTCGCTTATTAAGTTTGTTGATAAAATTGTAGAGATAGCCCCTAAGATACGAGCATTTGCAACAGCATTTGGCGGCCCAATTGCAATTATTTTAGCTGTTGTAGCTGTGTTTGCTCTTCTCTACCAAAATAGCGAGATATTTAGAGAATCTATTGGAAAGCTAGTTTCTGCTGTTGGTGGTGCGTTAACAGATGCATTTAAAACAATAAAAACTGCTGTAGATGGTTTTGATCTTTCTGGAATTATGAGTGTATTTAAAATGCTTGGTGATTTTTTAGGAACATTTATAGTTCCAATAATTAGTGTAGTTTTAGTTACTGCTATAAAAACTGTTGCTGGTGTAATTTCTTCACTAATAAAAGTAGTAGGTCTTTTAACAAATGCATTTAGCGGAATTGCAGGTGCTGTAAGCAAGGCTTTTAGTATCGTAATTTCAGTAGTTAAAGGTGCAATAAATGCATTAATATCAGTTTGGAATAATAGTCTTGGTAATTTAAAGATTACGCTACCTAAAATTGGGCCATTCGGCGGCGGAACCATTGGATTCCCAAAAATTAATCCTCTTGCAAAAGGTGGAGTTGTAATGCCAAGCGCTGAAGGAACTCTTGCCACAATCGGTGAAGCAGGTCGACCAGAACGTGTAGAGCCACTTGATCCAAACGGTCTGTCAAAGCGTGATAAAGCAATGATAGAAACATTATCTGGTGGAAAAGGTTCTGGAATTAATATAACAATTAATCCTTCTGCTGGCATGGATGAGAGAGAACTTGCCTCTATTGTTTCTCGTCAGATTGCCTTCCAACTTCGTAAGGGAGCCGCCTAATGAGTCGCTCAAATTTATTTACAAACCCTACTTACCAAACTAACACTACTGGCTGGTCTGCTGCTCAAAAACTAAACAAAAGAATTATTAACTCCCAAAGAAGTGCCACCACTGCGACAATAACTACTAGTACTGCCCATGGTTTTTTAGTTGGTGATAGCGTAACTATTGCTGGCACTAATGGTAACTCTGCTTTACATGGTACTTATACAATTACAGCAATACCAACCTCAGTAACATTTAGATATACAACTGCAACCAGTGGAACCATAACTTCAGCAGCAGATACAGGAACTGCCACCGTATTTGGGCTAGCACCTTCTGCTAATACAAAAACTATTAGCAACTCTCAAAGAAGTACTACAACAGCACTTATAACTACTTCAGCATCTCACGGTTTTGCGGTAGGAGATGTCGTAACGATTGCTGGAACTAATGGCAACACCCCCTTACACGGCACTTACACAATTACAGGAGTTCCTAGCGATACTACCTTTACCTACACAACCTCAACCTCTGGAACTATTACATCCGCTGCCGATACTGGTACAGCAGTAATTGCCACTACATCTTTAGCAAGAATTACCTCTGACTACTTTGTTGGCTCTTCTTCTTTACAAATAACCAAGTCTGCTCAGGCTAACTCTGGAGTAATTACTACCGACAGAATTGCTACTACAGCGTTATCTAGTTATGCAGTTTCTGGGTATGTAAAAGTTCCTACTGGCGCAGAAGAAGGCTCTTTTAGTATTAAGGCTATTTGGTATAACGCATCTACTGCTGGAAGCATAGTTTCAATAAGTAATAACACTGCAAGAGATTTAACCAGTTCCTCAGGCTGGCAAAGAATCACGGCAGTATTCACCGCACCAGCCACTTCAACTCATGCAAACTTTGCTTTTATTCAAAGCACCGCTGGTACTAAAGCCGAGACTTTCTTACTTGACGCTGTTTTATTAGAGCAGTCTGACTCAGTAGAGGGCTTTTTTGTTAACTCTAATCAAGCCAATGAAACTTCAAAGGTAAACCTTGCTTTAGCCCCACTTCCACAGCCTCATTTGACGGGAATGAAGTTACAAGCAGATATATCGCTGAATGACTTTACTTTTAATACAATTGATGAATACGGAGTTATTTGGGTAGTTACTGATATTGGTGGTTGGTGGCAACATCCTTCTCCTGAAATCCCTGAGGTTTCTAGAGGCTGGGGCGATGGTTCATATGATGTTAAAGGTAAATACAACGCAAGAGATATAACTTTTGAAGGCGTTATTCTGACTCCAGATCCTTCTCTACTTGCTGCTGCTAGAGATAGATTTGTCGCGGCTACAAATTTAGTTTATACAGGTGGATGGCTTAAAACAAATGAAGGATCTTACATTAAAGCATCTTATGTAAGATTAAGCGGAGATCCAGAAATACAAACAGTAAATGCTCGCGGGCGCACTGAGTTTTCTATCGGACTTAGAGCAGCAGATCCTATAAAATATAAGTGGAATACAGAAGACCCAATCTATGGGTATGAGAACGTATTAATACCGTGTGAAGCAACATCTACAGCCGCGGATGGAACCGAGATTATAGAAAATGAAGGTAACTACCCTGTTAGCGTATATTTAACTATTACTGGTCCGCTAGTTGGTCCAGCGGTAATATCTAATGACACTTCCGAGGAACAAATTAATATAACAGGTGCTCTAAGAGCTGCTACTACTAAAACAATTAATAACAGAGGCTTAACTGATAATTTAGTAACCCTCTCAACTACCACCACTCACGGATTAGTTGTTGGTGATGTTGTTACTGTTTCTGGTCTTGGTTCACCGTATGACGGGGATTTTGTAGTACTTAGTGTTCCTACAACTAGCACATTTACATATGCAGCAACTGGTTCTAACGTCGCTTATGGAGCTGGTAGTGGGAGCCTTGCCTATGGTCCAGATACTTTAGAAATCAACACATATGATAGATCTGTATTTTTAAATGGAGAGTATTTAGGAGCAAGAGCAAAATTAGAAGTGTATAACGAATGGATTAATTTATACCCAGGCAATAACACAATTAGTTTTTATGACATAGGCGATGCTGCCAATTCAACGGCTACTTTATCTGTAGACTATCGTTCTGGATGGCTTGCTTAAACTTAAAAAACTTAAGGAACTAAAATGACAACTAATGAAATTAACCCAGCTGATTACAGATACTACGCTGTAGATTTGCTTACAAACACCTTGTTGGTAGAGATCCCGTTTGTAGATGTTACTTATGGAAGGGCTCTAAGTAAAGCAGGTTCTTTTTCTGGGTCAATTCCTATAGTTGAAGCAAACGCTCATTTAAATCTATATGAAAACACCATGCCAGGAAAAACAGCAATATATATTCTTAGAAACGGCGTCTGCGTCTGGGGCGGAATTATATGGAGCAGAAGTTACTCTCCCATTGATAAAAAGTTAACTGTAGATGGCGCAGAGTTTATAAGTTATTTGTATCATAGGATGGTATGGCAAACTCTTTATTATGGAAGTGAGCCTTACTACTGCAGCAGATATGTAGCAGGGTCTGGTACAGCAACTATTTACACTAGTACAGAACATGAATTTGAAGTAGGAGATGTTGTAAAGGTTTACGCACTAAATAATGCTTTAAATGGTACGCATGTAATAACAGCAATCCCGTCTGCTTCAAGTTTTTCTTTTGCCTCCGCTGCGACGCTCTCTTTAAGCCCTTCTGATATAGGTCAAGCTCGTTCTGTTGTTGATTCATATGATGTTGCTAGAGATATTTTAGGCTGGTTAAATGAGGATTTTTCTACAAATGATTTTTTAAATGATGAGGCTTATGGCGATAGACGTATAAATTTTCCAGCCACGGATGAAGAGTACACAGTTACCAATAAACTTTGTGTTTCAAACAGTACTACTCTAACTTTAGATAGGCCGCATGATCTAATAGTAGGTCAACTAGTTGAAATTGCAGCTGTAGATGATTTATTAGATGGTTATCAAACTATTACAGCCGTCCCAACCAGCACAACCATTAAATACAACGTCACTGGTTCTGTAAATATCTCGACTGCTGCTGTAACCCCGTACACAAGTTATGATGTAACTTCAAAAAGCATATCCACTACTTCTTTAACTATAACATTTAAATCAGTTTCATCTAATATTGCAACAATAACTACGAGTCAACCCCATGGGCTTGCAGTAGGAGATTATGTAAGCATAGCAAAATTAGATAACAGCGTTTCTTATACTAAAACAGCCACTGCCTTTAGTGGATCTACTACCCTTACAGTTACAAGTGCTACTAATTTAGTAGCAGGAATGTTAGTTTCTGTAACAACTGGAAAACTTAGTGGAAACACTATTGTTGAGAAAATAGTTGGAACTACTGTTACTTTAAACAAACCTACATTATCTGCTATAACTTCTGAAACTGTAAGTTTTACAAATCAATCTGCACTAAATGGCACTACTAACGTTATTTCAATACCAACTAGTACAACTTTTACAATACCAGTAGATAGTGCTGATATTGGTACTACCGCTGTCGCTGCAAATACAGGCGAGGCTTCTTATAAAACTGTTACCTTAACTACATCTGCTAATCACGGAATAGTGGCAGGTACCAGCATTATTGTTGAAAATATAGGAAGTGATTACGATGGTAATTATGTAGTAGCGTCAGTACCAGATGTTAAAACTATAAAATACACAGTCTTTTCTACTTTAAACTACGTTACCACAGGAGTTTCTGGCGGTACTGTTTCTTGGGGTGGCAGATTAGTTGCTGGTACTTATGGTTCATATTCTTCTAACTCTAATATAGGCATAGACTCTACTGAAGAGTTAAGTGCAAAATATTTAGGGTCAAGTAGTAAAGTATTTAGAGGCTCTGACTTAAGATCTTTTGGAGATATATTAGAAGATTTTTCTAAAGAACTTGAAGGTTTTGAGTACAGAATAGATTGTGATTTTGAAAATGATGCTTTTACTAGAACATTTACTTTTGTTCCTTTTGTTGATCCACCTGTAAGAATACCTGTAACATTTAAACAACTAACATCTAACATTGCAACAATAACTACAAGCACTGCTCACGGGTTAGTTGCTGGGGACGAGACTGTTATTACAGAGGTTGGCTCATCATTTGACGGAACAGTTACTGTTGTTAGCGCTCCTACTACAACTACCTTTACTTTTTACTCTTATAACAACAATGTCCCTTCTACTGCATCTACAGGATATATAGGAGTGGTTCATCCGTTAAGTGTTTTAGGCGCTGATCAATATGTTTTCGAGTACCCAGGCAATATTTTTCAATTTACTTTAAATGAAAATGCAGAAGACTCTGCTACTAGAATGTGGGTAGGTGGATCTGCTGATGGATTAGATGGCACTGCTAGCCAACCTTACGCTGCAGCGGCTTCAAAAGATTTACTAAATCAAGGTTGGCCACTATTAGATGAGATCGAAGAAAAAAATGATGTAGATACTGTTGCTGCTGGTAAAGAGGCTTTATATAACTATGCTTTAGACTTTTTAGGAGAATCTAGACCTCCAGAGGCAACTTTTAATATAGAGGTTAATGGATCTTTAGATCCTGTAGTTGGGTCTTACTACCCAGGAGATTGGTGCTCAATAATTCTTGATGATGAGTTTGTTAGAATGCGTCTAGCAACTGATCTAGAGCCTAGAGGTGATGTAATTGTTCGTAAAATTATTGCCTACACAGTTGGTGTTCCAGAAACTCCATCTTTTCCAGAAAAAGTAACACTGACTCTTCAAACTGAATGGAAGGAGGATAGAAAAAATGTCTAGTAGAAGACGTAACAGTAAGAAAAATCTAGGAACTAATCTATCTGACATACAAAGACGTCTGCGACGTATGGAGAGAAAGCCTATAAGAACTAGGCTTCAAAATAGAGTTATTAAAGGTGCTGCTATAGCCCCTAGCAGTATTACAGCAGATGAGGTTGGTTTTGGTACTAATATAGTAAGCACAGAAAATCCTGAAGATTTTGTTAATTTAAAAGATGGGCAAGAAATAACAAACCCAAACACTGGTGAGAAAAAAGTATATGATGAACTAAATGACGAATTTATAACTATAAAAGACCCCGCTGCTCAAGCGTCCGCAGATGGAAAAAATAAAATCTATCGTCAAACTTCTCAACCTACGGGGGGTACCTACGTTCAAGGAGATACTTGGTTTGATACAGATGATGACAATAAAATTTATCGTTATGATGGGACTTCTTGGGTAGGGTTTACTTTAGGAGATGGCGCTTTAGCCAGTATTTCTGCTAATAAACTCACTGCTGGAACAATTGATGCACGTGTCATAACTGTTTCATATCTTGATGCAGGAAACATAACATCTGGAACAATAACTGGAAGAACTCTTCAAACTTCTGCATCTGGAAGAAAAGTTATTATAGATGGGTCCAATAACTATATTAGACTTGATGATCAAACTGGTACGGCTACTGCATTTATAACTCCTTTAACCATAGAAAGTCTTGGAGATTACGGAATTTTTATGCATTCTGGATCTACGGTAGACACTACTGGTGCTACTGCTGGAGCTGGAATATTTATTGCCGAGTATGCAACAAGAATATATGCTCAAGATAGAGCAAGTTTTATCAGAATGGACAACGGTCAAATAGAAATCTCGGCGGACAATGCAACGTTTGCAACTATTATTTTAGATTCTACTGAAGTTTACATTAGTAAACTTAATGGACAGGCTATAGCAGAAGACCCTACATCAGACATGAAAGTTAGAAATATAATGGCAACTAATACGGCAGGTACCCCGACTTATAGCGGGGGAGCCGGGGACATAATGTTGGTTTACACTTAATCTCATGCCTACTAATTACATAAAGACAAACTCTGGTTGGAATCCTATATCGCAAATTTGGATAAAACTTGCAGCGGGATGGAAAAGTATTTCACAGGGGTGGGTTTATGTAGCTGGAAATTGGCGTCAATTCTTTCCAGGAGGTCTTGTTCCTGTCATTGCTGCTCAAGTAACAATAGCCAAGTCTGGTACTGGCACTATAACTTTAACTGGAACAAATAGACGTTGGACTAACTTTTCTACTGGTGTTTATTACTTTGATAGTTCTACCGATAACTCGAACTGGACGCAGATGGATACGGGAGCAATTACAAACCCTGCAGTTGCTGGAACAAATACTAAGACTTATGTTTTAACTCAGTCGGACGTTACAGCCAATACAACTAATTACTACAGATTTCGTGTAGAAGTAACTAGTTCTACTCCAGTAACTGCTACTTCTACCTCCACCAATGTCACAGTTGAAGGCACTCGGGACATAACTGATCTATCAGCAACTGCAAGTCTTTTATATGGAAGTGTTATAGATCTTTCATGGACTGCTTCCGTCTACGCTGGAAGCCAGAGAGTTCAATATAAACTTGCCTCAAGCGGTATTTGGAGTACTTTTTCTACAGTATCTGGCTCTGCAACATCAGTAAGCGTAACTGGGCTAACAGGCGGCGGAATTTCTTATAATTTTAGAATACTTCCTTATACAGGAGCCTCTGCTACAGGCTATTACGGAAACTACTCCAATACAGCAACCGCCTCTACATACGCAGGATATCCGTATACTTTTAATTTTGGAAATACTTTATATATAGGAACAAATGGATACATATCTTTTGACTCTGGAAGAACTGTAACTTATCTTGGTTTTGTAGGTCGCGTACTTTCTATGCTTACAGCAGATCTAGTACAAGACTTTTTAAGCGTTGCTGCCTCTGGATCTACGCAATATATTTTTTGGAGAGGTCATCGTTTTGGAAATTCAAATACATCTGAAATTAGATTAGAAATACAAATACCAGATGCAGGTGGCTATGCTTTTATAGAGTATACCTTTACTACAGCAGTTAGTCCAAGAAACAGCTCTACTATAAGTACTGATATTGGATATTATGTAGATGGAATCGGACCTTCTGGCGGGTATAGCAACATATCTTCTAGCATTTTAACCACGCAGCAAGTATTGATATATTTTGGCTTTGGCGCTTCTACAGGTCCAGGATCTGGAATTTTTTCTTCTCAAGGTATTAGTTGGGGAGGATGGATACAACTTGATACGGTATCAGGTGGTGATCTTGATGATGGATACTATGCTCTTACAACAGTTGCTGGCTCATCTCCATCAGCGCCTACATCTGTAAGCAACTCTAGTGTAACTGGAAGTTCTGCATCTGTATCTTGGTCTGCTCCATCTAGCCTAGGCGGATCTAAAATATTAAGTTATGACTACTCAACGGATCAATCAAACTGGACAAATACAGGATTAACAACGTCTGCAACTGTTACTGGTCTTTCTGGTGGAACAAACTATACGGTTTACGTTAGGGCTAATAACTACTTTTTTACTGGAACCAGTTATGGAACTACTAATTTTACAACTTCTTCTGTTTTAACACCGCCAACCATTTACCTAGTAACTGCTGGAGACTCCAGTGGGCAGCCAGTAACAGTTTATTTTTCTGGTGGCTCTGGACCTTATTATCAAATATGGTGGACTCTCTCATTCGGTAGCACTTCATATGATGAGTATGGTAGTTCGAGCCCAATAACTGATTACACTGGACCTACTTCTGCCAGCAATGCTTGGTATGCTTACGTTAGATCTGTTTCAAGTCCAACTAACACTGGGCTAGGTCCGTCTTCAACAATAAGTGATTGGAGCCCTGGATACCAATTTACTGTTACTCAAGCGCCAATTATTCCAACAATTACAATGAATGCAAACACTGGTATTAGTTCAAGTGGTGCAACAATTAACTGGTCATCAACTAATCAATCATATTCTTATGTAAATAGTACATATCTTGGTTTTGCTAATAGTTATACTTTTTCTGGTCTATCTTCAAGCACATTCTACTCTGGAACTGTTACCGTATATTCTTCTACTGGCAATACAGCATCTGCTAGTTATAGTTTTACAACATCTGCTCCAGTGGTAACAATACCAGCAACTCCGACTGGTCTTACCCTAAGTGGAAGCGGAGCCGTAAATTGGAATGCAGTTTCTGGTGCAACTTACTATGAAGTATTAAATTACACGGCGCGGAGTTCCTCTGGTGCAAGTCGCCTTGGACCTTATAACACAATTGTGTACGGAACATCTCTTCAGCTTGGAGCCAGCCAAGGGTACTCGGGTTTAAATAACTATGCAAGAGTTCAGGTAAGGGCAGGAAACAGCGCTGGGGTTTCATTATATGGTCCATGGGAGCCAAGTGCTACAACATACACTTAGGAGAATTGATGCTAACCAATGAAGAAAAAATAAACATTATAATTGATAAACTTAACAAACTGGATTTTGTAATAAAATCATTCATTGATCATGCCGAAGAATTTAAAGATAAATATTCCTTGGAAGATGAGTTAGCAGATTGCAACGCTAAAAAGGCTGTTTTTATATCAATGCTAGAAGATTTAGGCTATTCAGGGCATGAAAGCCCTATACAGTCAGGTTAAGAACCCCTCTCTCCTGATACAATAAGAACCTACACTACACAGAACTAAGGAAATGGAAAAAATGACAATAGAACTAAGTAAAGAAGAAAAAGTAAGCATTATAAATCAACACATCAAAACTTTGAAGTACAACAAGTATGACTATCAAATATCTATAAAAGAAGAAGAAGCCGTAGCAACACCTTCTACTTCTAGAGTAGACTCACTTAATGAAAAAATAACAGAGGTCGATGCAAAGGTTGCAGCACTAAGCGCTGAAATAGCAGCACTAAACGCGTAAGGATCTTCAGTGGTCACTAAAGAGGTAACAAAGCAAGAAAAACTTGACTTAGTTGCTTCTCGTATACGTAATCATAAAATTAATAAATTTAACTCTGAACTTTTTATTATAGAAGAAGAGGCTAGTTTATCCCCAACTGAGTCCGATATAGCCTCTGCAAGAGCCTCTATACTTTCATCAGAGTCTCAGATAGCGGCTTTAGAAGAAACATACTCTGTCATCCAAGCAGAGTAAAAACATAAGAGAAAGACAAAAAGACATGAGTGAATTTAAGACAAAGCAAGAGTTAATGATTATTGCCCTTCAACAACGTATCGGTGAACTTACTGCAAATTATGAAGGACAAATTGCTTCCCTTCGCGCTGATCTAACTCAACTTATGGAGATAGCAAAGATTTCTGAAACCGAAACTAAAGAGACATAATGTTTGAGGTAAAAGATAGTTCTAGAACTTTACAGTTTAATGGAACACTACTAAGTAAATCTTCTTCATGGCGTAAGGGATCTGTTCGCTGGATTGAGTTTGCTCTTTATAAAACTGAAAACGGTTCTTATGTACTTTCTCGTATTGGAGTTTCTTTAATTTACCACGGCGCAACCTGTGAAAAGGTAGATCGATATAATTTAGTTGACGAGTTCACCGAAAACCTTGAAGATGACGCCATTCCTTGTGAAGAGTGCTCCCCTAATAGATCTTTACCTATTATTTTTCCAGAAAAGTATCGCTACTGGGCTCAGGTGAGTGATAACCCTCAGCCAGTATTAGACGCACTTTACAAATATAACGAGAATGGGGCAAGATACCTCACCTACGTTGCTCAGAAACTTCTAGACATTGCCGCTAAGAATGACGAGAATATAGATCTTATCTATAGAGTAGAGACAATTCCATAAAAAAGAACTAAACTAAATCAAAACGACAGAAGGATAAATGACAAACGGATTAGATGGAATTCAAGTAAGCCTTGTTGACTCTGTAGAAAAGGCAAACGAATTTATTTCTTGGTTAGGCCAGCGCCGTCCTCATGATGCAATTGCAATCGACACTGAGACGGGGGAAAAACTAGGTTCACCTAGAGATCATGCTTTATCTCCTTGGCATGGTGATCTTCGTTTGGTTCAAGTTGGTGATGGTATGCACGGCTGGTCTATTCCTTGGGCAGAATGGTCTGGAGTTTTTTATGAAGCAATGAATAAATTTGATGGACCTATTGTGTGCCACAATATTGCATTTGAAGCAAGATGGTTTGCGATTAAATCTAATTGGGAAATACCTTGGCATCGTGCACATGACACAATGATTATGGCTCACCTTATTGATCCGTTAGGTCCTGGTGGATTAAAGCCTTTATCAGCAAGACTTGTAGATGGTCATGCTGCCCACCTTCAAGATAAGTTAGATGTTGACCTAGCAAAAAATGGTTGGACTTGGGGAACTGTTCCAACAAACTTTGAGCCTTATTGGTCCTATGGCGCACTAGATACTATTTTAACAATGCGTCTTTGGGAAAAGTTTTATGAGAAGTGCGGTCCTGGTCAGCCTTATCACAAAGCCTATGAGATCGAGATGGCTGCTAGAAAAATAGTTACTCGTATGGAAATAAACGGAGCAAGAGTTGATCTAGAGTATTCAAAACGCAAGTATGAAGAACTTATTGATTACACGGAGTCAGTAAAAGACTGGGCTGCTAAAACCTATGCTGGAACTAGTATCACTAGCAATATTCAACTAGTTAGATTATTTGAAAAACTTGGCGCAGAGATAACTGAAACTACCCCTTCTGGTCAAAAATCTGCAAGTAAGGATCAACTTCACCTACTAACTATTCAAGGAAATGATGAGGTTAAAAATCTTGCTGAGACAATTTTAAAACAGCGTAAAGCAGATAAACTGGCAAATACCTATTTCCTCAACTTCTTAAACAAGTCCATTGATGGCATTGTCCACCCTTCTGTAAAGACTTTAGGTGCTCGTACCTCTCGTATGTCTATCACCGACCCAGCGCTACAAACCCTGCCAAAGGGAGATGACACTGTTCGCAGAGCATTTATCCCTAAAGATAAAGATCACGTAATTATTACCTCTGACCTAGATCAGGTTGAGTTTCGTATGTTTGCTTCTTTATCTAAAGATCCTAATTTAATTAATCTTTTTAATCGCGCTGATGCAACTGGTTCAGATCCCTTTACTGAAATTGGTCGTGAGGTTTATCAAGAACCAGATATGACTCGTGCAGATAAAAGACGTAACCTAATTAAGGGAATGGTTTATGGTCGTCTCTACGGTGCTGGAGTTGCTAAACAAGCACTTACTGCTGGAGTTCTAGAGTCTCAGATGAAATCTGTATCAGATGCTTTTGATAAGCGTTACCCAGGGATGATTAAGTTTCAAAGAGATATTGAAAATCTTGGTGCTCGTAGAGAAAGAGATGAGGGTCAAGGTTACATTTACACTTGGACTGGTCGTAAGATTCCTTGCGATGAAGGACGTGTTTACACGTTAATTAACTACTTAATCCAAGGCGGGGCTGCCGAAATATTTAAAAGTAATCTAATAAAACTTGATCAAGCAGATTTGACCGAGTACCTTATCGTCCCTGTACATGATGAAATTGTTTTACAAGCACCAAGGGATGAAGCAGAAGAAGTAAAGAAAGTAGTTCAAGAATGTATGACAACCACTGAAGGTTGGGATGTTCCACTAACTGCTGGAATAGATGGTCCATTAGAGAACTGGGGACAAAAGTACTGATGAAATATATAGTTTCTGTAGATCCTGGTAAAGCAACGGGAGTTTGTTTAGTTGAGTGGTCTGGCTTGCCAGAAGAGGCTCCAGTAGTAAAGATGTCAGCAGAGGTTGACCCAGAAACATTTGCTTCTTGGATAGACACGGCTATGTCTATTGCTTTTTCCTCAGCCGAGTCCTACGATAATGTTTTAGTGGTTTGTGAGCGATTTGTTATTACTGCTCAGACAGTGAGAAACTCACAAGCGCCATTTAGCCTTGAACAGATAGGGGTTTTAAAGCATATGTGTCGAACTAAGGAATATGACCCTGAAAAAATCATTTTTCAATCCCCTGTAGATGCCAAAACTATGTTTCCTAACGATGCTTTAAAGAAGTTAGGCACTTGGCATAAAGGCGGAGAAGGTCATGCAAATGACGCCATACGACACGCCCTTTTAAAGTTGGTTAAGATCGGTTGGAAGCCATTAGTTCTGTTAAAATAGGTATGGACAGAAAAAAATAATCTAAAAACTATTTCAGTCTATATATAGGTAGGGGGTAAAAGTGGCAGTATCTGTAGATATAGATGCCCAAGGCGAACATATCCTTATAAGTGCTGACTGGCGCTACAAAGAACTCTGTAAAAGCCTCCCAGGAGCCTCCTGGAGCGCTTCTGAGCAGGTTTGGAGAGTCCCCCTAAGTTGGACAACCTGTTTAGCCTTACGCTCCACTTTCCGCAGTGATTTAGAGATAAAGCCTACTTTAGGCGCTTGGGCAGCCAATCAATTAGAGACAAGAATTACCCCAGCCAACAATTTAAGAGAGTTAGAGACCTATGAAGGCGATGATGTGCTATTCCCTCATCAAAGAGCGGGAGTTGCCTTTTTAGCAACCGCTAAAAGAGCCCTTCTAGCCGATGAACCTGGCTTAGGTAAGACTGCTCAGGCTATTAGAGCCCTAAAAGAGTTAAACGATAGAGGAGAAGAGGTTTTCCCTATCCTTATTGTCTGCCCTAACACTTTAAAGAATAACTGGGCAAGAGAGTTTGCTAGATGGTGGCCAGATGTAACTACACAAGTTATTAAAGGATCTGCTGTTCAACGCAAAAAACAATTCGAACAACCAGCACAAGTATTTATTATTAACTGGGAGTCACTGCGTTCTCACTCAAGACTTTCTCCTTATGGATCTATCTCTTTAACAAGATGCCGTGCTTGTGGTGGTCAAGATGAAAAAATTAGCGAGAACCGTTGTGAAGTTCATTTAAGAGAGTTAAACAACTTTAAATTTAAAGCAGTGGTTGCAGATGAAATTCACAGAAGTAAAGATCCTAAGTCAAAACAATCTCGTGCTCTTTGGTCTGCCTCTGGTAATGCTGAAATTCGCTTTGCACTAACTGGAACACCTATTGCTAACAATGTTGTAGATCTTTGGTCAATACTTCACTGGATCTCTCCTAAGGACTGGCCTAGCAAGACAAAGTGGATTGATCGAATGGTTGATGTAATGCTTAACGCTTTTGGTGGAATGATGGTTCTAGGAGTTAAGCCTCAGATGCAGGATGAGTTTTATAAGAGCGTAAATCCATACATGAGACGCATGCTTAAAAAGGTTGTACTACCAAACCTTCCTCCAGTTCTAAAAGAGCGTAGAGATGTAGAGATGTCTACTAAGCAGAAAAAAGCCTACGAGCAGATGAGAGACTTAATGATCTCTGAACTTGAGTCTGGCGATACTCTCGCAGCACCTAGCGTTCTAACTCAAACAATTAGACTTCTTCAATTTGCTAGTTCTTATGCAACTATTGCCACCAATGAAGTTACTGGTGAGCCTAGAGCAGTATTAGATGCTCCTTCATGCAAAATTGATGCTCTGATGGATGATATTGAAAACGGAGACTTTGGAGATGACTCTGTAGCGGTAAGCGCCGTCTCTAAACAACTTATTAATCTGCTGAGCGCTGAGTTAACAAAGAAAAAGATTTCTCACGGATTAATTACAGGAGATCAAGATGAGGATGAACGTCAGAAGGCTATTGACGATTTTCAGTCTGGAGCAATAAAATGGATTCTGTTTACAGCCCAAGCGGGAGGAGTTGGAATCACACTAACCGCTGCTCGTCGTCTGATAATGCTTCAAAGACCTTGGTCTTTAGTTGATTACAAGCAAGTATTAGATCGCGTACACAGAATCGGAAGCGAAATACATGACTCTATAGTAATTACCGACTATGTTACGGAAGGAACTATAGAAGAGAGGGTTATCCAAGTTTTAGAAACTAAAGCCGATAACTTTGAACAAATTGTTAAAGATAAAGATCAACTTCTAAAACTACTACAAGATGATAAGACAGGAAACCTATGAGTGGAGTCATAAGACTATCTAACTCGGAAATACAGACATTTAAAGATTGTCGCCGTCGTTGGTGGCTAACTTACTATCGTGCATTAAAACCTAAGCATCAAGATATGACTGGTCCACTTGCTATGGGAAGCAGAATCCATGCCGCTCTAGATGCTCACTACGCAAAAGGTGTTCCTTTGCTAACTGCGCACTCTGAATTAATTGAACAAGATAAACAACTTTTACTACAAGATTTTAGAGATGTATCTAACCTTGAAACAGAAGGTGAGTTAGGTCGCATCATGCTTGAAGGCTATGAGCAATGGGTAGAAGAAAATGGTATTGATGCAGAACTTGAGATGATTTCAACGGAGGAAACAATTATTGCTCCACTGTTTAATGGCGAAGTAGAACTTCAAGGAAAACTTGATATGCGTGTTCGTCGCAAAGCCGACGGCGTAAGAATGTTCCGTGACTTTAAAACTGTAGGAGGCTCTTTATCTGAGTTTGCAAATATGGCTCATATGAATGAGCAGGTTATGACATATATGCTTTTAGAGTCTACTAAAACAGATGAGAAGGAAAGAAGTGAGGGTGGAATATTTACACTTCTTAAAAAAGTTCGTAGAACTGCGGCTGCTAAACCTCCGTTCTATGATCAAGTAGAAATTCGCCATAACATATTTACTTTACGCTCTTTCTGGAATAGAATTCACGGAACGATTACAGATTTAATGAGAGTAAGACAGGCGTTAGATGCTGGTGAAAGCCATGCATTTAATGCTTATCCAAAACCAAGTCGTGACTGTAAATGGAAATGCCAATTTTTTGCTATCTGCCCAATGTTTGACGACGGAAGCGCCGCTGAACAAGCACTTAGTGAAATGTATGAGGAGACTGATCCTTATGCATATTATGAAACAGAGAAAAAAGGAGGCGAGTGACGTATGAGTGAGATCCAACGCTCTCTTACGGTTATGGTGTACGGAGAAAGCAAGGTAGGTAAATCTACTTTTGCTGTAACTGCTCCATACCCACGACTCATGCTTGACGTCGAGGGTGGGCACCGATTCCTACCTATCGTTGTTAAGTATTGGGATCCTCTTCGCGAGGAACCACCAATCGCTGATGGAACTTGGGACACTGTTGTAGTTACAGTTCGTGACTATGACACTGTTATTAAGGTTTATCAGTGGTTACAACTTGGAAAGCATCACTTCAAGAGTTTGATTATTGATTCAATCTCTGAACTACAAGTTAAATGTATGGACAGCATCGCAGGTACAGAACAAATGAAGATGCAACAGTGGGGCGAACTTCTTCGTCACATGGGTGGGCTTCTTCGTGATCTTCGCGATCTAACTATGCATGCTACAAATCCTCTTGAAGCAGTTGTACTTACTGCTATGTCAAGAACAAGCCAGGATGGAAGACACCGTCCATATCTACAAGGTCAACTAGCAATTCAAGCACCATATTTTTACGACATTCTTGGTGCGTTGACAGTAGAGCAAATGGCAAATCCAGATCCACTACAACCTCCTTATAAAGTAAGGCGTATGTATGTGGAAAGAACAAACGATTATGAGGCTGGCGAGCGAGTACAAGGTCGTCTAGGTTCTATAGTCGAGCAAGACAAGTTATCAATTGAAGTAATGCTTAATACCATTTTTGGAACTAAGCAAAATACTCAAGATAAAACAACTAAAGAAAAGAAAGAGGTATAACAAATGAGTACTCTAAATTGGGGTGACCTCATCAAAGAAGCAGGCGAATCAGGTAACTATGATCCGCTTCCAGATGGTGATTACGATGTTCTAGTCCTAGAGGCTACACATAAAATGACACAGAGTGGCAAAACAATGTTCTCTGTAAAAGCGCAGGTTGAAGGTGGCGCTCATAACAAGCGTCTAGTTTGGGATAACTTAGTTGTTTCTCCAGACAGTCCTGCCGCACTTGGTATCTTTTTCAAAAAGATGCATGCTCTTGGTGTTCCTCGTGATTACTTTTTACAGCAACCAGCGCCAACCAATGCTCAGATTGAGCAAATAATTACTGGTAAGCGTTTCCGTGCTCAAGTTGGAACACGTACTTGGAATGGTTCTAAGAAGAACGAAATCAAGAACTACTACCCAAACGCTGCGCAAACTTCTGCAGCATCTGCTCCAGTTGCCGCTGCTCCAGCGCCAGCACCTGCACCAGCTCCAGCGCCAGCACCTGCTGCTGCTCCTGCTGCTCCGTTCTAAATAAAAAATAGAGTTTACTAGATGTTGTTGTTGTTCAGGGGAATTACCAACAACATCTAGTAACCATCTTAGATATAAGAGGTTTATATGAAGGTATTAATTACAGGGTGCACAGCCTCTCACGCATCCAAAAATACAAACGAAAAAGTTCCTTCATTTGCTGGAAATATTAATAGTGCTTTAACTGAATTAGGTTTTGATGTTACTTGGGAAGATCCTTCAGTAACTATGACTAAAGATTATTTATCTCAATATGACGCCATTTTAGTGGGTATCGCTAAGCCAACAGGTATTGCATCCCACAGGGCATACGGTGCTCTATCCGTAATAAATCACGCTAGTGACCTAGGAACTCTTTCTCTTTTTATAGACACGATAGATCCTCACAAACTTTACTTCAGTCTGGGAGACATATATAGGAAGCCAGAGTCTTTCTTTGGCAGTTTCTACTCTAAAAAACGAGAGTACAAGTTAGCCTTAGAGCCTAAAAACTATGAAAACGTAATAGAGGGCGCTAGAAAACTTTATGGCGGTGCTTGGCCTAAAACAATTATTCCGTCTTACCCTTGGTCTACTGAAGAGGTAGTTACTAAATACATACCTAATATAAACAAAACAAAATTATTCTTAGTTAACCCAGACTCCTACCTTTTAGAAATTAATAACCCGATACACAACTATGCTGATGGAAGTTATTGGTGCATAGATAATCCCAAGACGGATTGGTATCGTAAGGTATCTGTTTCTTTATCTAACCCGCAACTTAACTACAGAGCAACTAAGTGGGAAGGCAATAAAGACATATTGACTAGAATATCTAGTTCAATGGGAGTTTTAGTTTCAGTCTACAAATCTGGAAATCCTTGGTGGTTTCCAACTTTATCTCAAACGCTTTACATAGGAGTACCTGCAATTACTGATTGGAGGTTAACTACGTATATGGGTCCAGAATGGTCAATGCTTCCAAACGCTATAGAGGAGATGAGTCCTATTGAAAGAGTGGAAGTGTCTAAGAAACAGAAAGAGTCTTATATTCAAAATATACCCTCATGGGAGAGTGTAAAAGAAAATATAGGAAACATACTGCTACAAAAGTAATAAACAAACTAACTAGGAAAGGAACAAAAAATGGCTGATGTAGATATCGCCTGGGTAAAAGAGCAACTGACAAAAAACAAGACCAGAAGAATTGTTGGTGACTCTGTTCTAACTCTTCTCAAGTCTTGGGAAGATGTAAAAGAAAAGAATAAAGAACAAAAAGTTGACTACTCTAAAGATATTATTGCTATCTTTGCTAAGTTGTCACTGGGTCACGCTCTTGTAAAAGAAGAAAAAGGCGAGACTTGGGTTCAGGTAACTCCTGGCTCAATTGTTTTGGCAGATTACGTGCGAATAAAGTCTGATGCTTTTGATAATAAGAGCGGTAAAGACTTTAATGGAAGGAGAGGTCGGGTTGTAGGAATTCGTTATGGAGATATTATTATTAAAAGTGATGATAATAAAGCTCCTCTTTTAGACGGAGTTCATTTAAGACCAGATCAATTAGAGAAACGCTTGTAACTTGAAAACAGTTACATATAAGTTCTCTGTAGTTGGGAATAATCATCAAGAGATTATTGACAATATCAAAGAAGAAATATCTTTGTACCTTGCCATAAACTCTGATGACCCACTAAAATATGTTAATTATGAGGTAACTATTGATGGCACCTCTGATAAAAATCTTCCCAAAAAATACAATGCTCAAGTGATAGCGAGGATAAAGGATGACATCAGGTAACGAAGAAACACCAACAACTAATGAACCTACTACCTTACGGGTTGAAGCGCTACGGGAAGCCGCCAGAATTATTTCTGGGGAGCGCAACAAACAGTACGGTGGTCCTGAAGAAAACTTTGAAAGAATAGCAAAAATATGGGAGATAATTTTTGGTATCCCTGTAAGTAATGAAGATGTAGCGATGGCAATGGTTGCTGTAAAAGTTGCTCGCTATGCTTCTAAATCTGGATACCAACCAGATACTTGGATTGATATTGCTGGTTACGCTGCATGCGGTTATGAGGTCGGGAACTTGGAGAATAAACAAAAATAATTTGTAAGTAAATAACCCGATAACCAAACTTTAAAAGGAGAGCCAAGTGTCTCGTGGACCATGGGAATTTGAAGAACCGTTATGCGCAGAAGTTGGTGTAGAAATATTTTACACTGATGATAAAGATGAAAAGAAAGTTGATTCGATGAGTACATATGCAATGGCAAATTCCATATGCAAACAGTGTCCTCACAAAGCCGAGTGTGCTGACTGGGCTATTAAAAATGAACTGTTTGGTTTTTGGGGAGGACTAAGTCCCAAGGATAGAACTAATATAAGAAAGCACAAAAGAATTCCTGTAAATATAGATTTAAAACAAATATAGAATGGAAAATACAACTAGAATTGTCCTACTAGATACGCCTAAAGAAAGGCTATGTATGGAAGACAGTTCAATAGTTAGCCCTATGGCTCTCTGCGAGTTGTGCTGGATGGAAGAGCACTCCAAGTGGGAGCCTCAGAGTGTGAATGAAGATGGCAACATCCTTGTAAAACTTGTTGGTGTAGATATGCCAACAATAATAAACACTGGCTCTGTAGATGTCTGCTGTATGTGCGGATCAGTAACTATTGCTGGGATATATGAGTTAAAGAAGCAAGAAGAAATATACTTTACCAATGATGAGTTTTCAAAGGATTTTGAGTTTAATTTTTACTCTACAGAAGACGAATAGCCTCTAAAAAACTAATGAAAAAAGACACAAGACCTGGGGAAGAGCTTTGGTGTGAGTGGAGTGGATCTGGCTACAATAAAAATAACCCTGACTCAACCGTTTATTACACTTTAGATTATGTAGATATGGATAATGATCTTGTCTCTAGAGCACTAGCATCTGCTATTCAAAGAGACGGGGTTGCCGATTCTTTAGGAGATAGTTTTAAATTAATTGAAAATTGTCAAATAACTAGGGGCTGGTGTGGCATTCTAGAGGAAGAGTTTGAGTACGTAGTGTGTGACGAAAATTCTGAAACCGAGTATGGTGATATAGTAGATAATATTGAATTAACTACTTGGATAGAAATATAGTAAATATAGTGTTTTAGTCAGTAGATTTATAGTGCTTTAGTTTAAAATAGAGCATATGTGGAAACCAGCAGAAAGCCTTAGATGGCAGAGTGAAGCCTTATGCGCTAAACCATCAAATAAAAAATATTTAGACTGGTTCTTTTCTAAAGATTTTTCTCAAAAATATGATGCTAAAAATTTATGTTTCTCCTGCCCTGTGAGAAAAGATTGTTTACAGTGGGCTTTAGAGCACAGACAAATTTGGGGAATATGGGGAGGCAAAGATGAAATTGAGATCCGCAGAACTCTTTCTGTTTCATATCTTGGAGAAGAGACTCGACGCCGTAGATACCCTAACTGTCCGTTCTGTACTGCTAGACCTGGCAAACTAGAAACATCTGTAGAAAAACTATCAACAACTGGAAGATGGACTACAGCAAAAATTGTTACCTGTACCGAGTGTGGCTTTGCTTGGAGAAGTAGAACTAGCGCCAATGCAGTAGAGGCGTATAAGGCTGAGAAAATTGATAAAGCAGCCAAGTTAGAGAAGAAAAAAGAGAAATTAAGGAAGAAAAACAAGCGTAAAAAAGCAGTTTCATAGCCTACTTGCTATTTTCTATCCTACCTACTAGTATTGCCTCTCAAGAGACAAAATGACTAGGAGCAAGAATGTTAAAGAATAAAGTACGTATATTAGGTTTAGCCACTGCGCTAACACTTATTGCCAGCCCAGCCTTTGCTGGATGGGCAGCAGATACAGATGCACAAAGCACAGTATCTCGAATGAAGTCTGAAGATTTGCTTCAAACAAGAGCCGATGGCTACTTTGCAATCACTTTAGATGAAATCACATCTACACCACAGACATCTGGTCTTACCAATGCCCCGTCTGCTAAAGCAAAATACGCAGTTATTATTGATGGTGTTGTTGATCGGATAGTTACTTGGGATGGTTATTCACCAAACCGTGTAATTGATTCATATGGAATTATTGTAAAGCTTCCTGCTAATGCTGGAGTTAAGTATGTTGATTCAAGGGGTATAACTCGCCTTAAGCCAATTACTCAAGGCTCAATTGTTTCTGTATATGTAGCACCTGATGTAAAGGTAACTCCTACATATGAGATCACTCAATTGTCTCCAGTAACACTCCCAACTGAGCCAACTGGTTCTGCTGTCTCAGAGGCAAACTCTTCAGTAGTTACCTCTCAAACACTTAATTCTAACAACTCAGTCTCAATGACTGTTGAGGTTGCTGGCGTTCAGGATCTGCCGTCTACATCAGTTGTTTCTGTATACACAGTTACAGATGGTCGCTCAACTACCTCAGTAGGTCTTGCGCAGGGGCAAAGCACGGTAACCATAAATGATCTACCTCAGGATCAAAACGTCACAGTTAAAACAGTAATTTGTGATACTTTGACAAATACTGAGACTGTAATATCAAACCCTATAGTTGCAACTGTTGCCTCAACTGCGCCAGCGCCAACTCCAGCTAGAAGTGCCGCAACAGATCGAGCAACAATTACTGCTCCATCTATCTCTTCTCGAGTTGTAGATGCCTCTGGAGCCTTATCTGTGGCTATTGCAATGCCAGCAGTTCCAAACTTTGACTCAAGTAAATCTTGGGCAACTCTTATTGTCCGTGATAATAAATCTGGCTCAACTACAGCAATTGGAACAGATGGAACAGCCCAGACTCTAAATGTTGGATCCCTTGGATCAGGTCGTGATTACACCGTTTCGGTTGTAGTTCGTGATCTTGCTACAGGACAAGAGACTGTGATTAGTGGTGAAGGCATATCTAAGTAATACAACATATAAAATAGGGATCACTTATAGAGAGTGATCCCTATTTTTTATATATTCCATGTTAAAATTAAGTTATGACTCGCTCAATTATCTTAGTTCCATCTAGAACTAGACCTAAAAGATTTGTTAAAGCAGTGGACTCTCTAAGATATCACTCAACTGTTTCGGACATAGTTGCTTGCTTAGATGAGGATGATCACGCTTTATATCCAAGGATGCAGGGTATTAAGTATGAGATAGGACCTAAACCAGAGCAGTTAGGTGTAAATGAAAAACTAAATCGCATGGCAAATAAGTATATGGACGAGTATGACTACATTCTTTGGGCAGCGGATGACACGACTGTTATGACACCTAAGTGGGATGAAAACCTTATTAATGCAATAAAAGATGTGCCTATGGGCATCTCATACCCAGATGATTTGGCTCAAAGGGCTCTTTTACCTAGCAACGGAACTTGTTTTGATTCAAATATTGTAAAAACACTTGGATACCTAGCCCCTCCTGAGTTATTACATTTATATATAGATAATTTTTGGAAACTACTAGGAGATGCTATGCAGACTCTTAGATACTGCCCTGAAGTTATCTTAGAACATCACCACTACGCAGTTCGCAAGGCACCTTCTGATGATTTATATGCTGCGATAAACTCTCCTTGGATGTATGAGCGAGATAGGAATGCTTTGGCTAAATATAAGATGACAAATTTTCAGAGTGATATTACAAAACTAAAAGAGGCAATTAACAAATGAAAGTATTAGTAACTGGTGTAGCAGGGTTTATGGGCAGTCATTTAGCAGATGCTTTTCTTGCTAAAGGCTACGATGTTGTGGGAATAGATAATTTACTAGGTGGATATGAAGAAAATGTACCTTCAGGTGTTGATTTTCATAATATAGATTTAGATAATTTAGAACTAATCCAACCTCTTTTCAAAGATGTAGATTTAGTAGTTCATACTGCTTGTACTGCCTATGAAGGGCTATCCGTATTCTCTCCGTCTCTAGTTGTTAGAAATACCATGCAAATAACAACAAACATAATGAGTGCTTGCGTAAAGGCTAATGTTAAAAAAATTGTTCATCTATCTTCTATGGCAAGGTATGGCACTCAGGATGTAGTTCCCTTTGTTGAGTCAATGACCCCTAAGCCTCAGGATCCGTATGGAATTGCAAAGTATGGGGCTGAACTTATGATTAAAAATATTGCAGACACTCACGGACTTAATTATGTAATACTTGTTCCACACAACATTATTGGCCCTAGACAAAAATTTGATGACCCTTATAGAAACGTAGCCTCTATTATGATAAATAGAATGCTTCAAGGTAAGCAACCTATTATCTATGGAAATGGCGAGCAAAAAAGATGTTTCTCATTTATGCAAGATGTCACTGATCCACTTATGATTGCATGTGAGACTGATGTTGCTGATGGTCGAATTGTTAATATTGGTCCAGATGAAGAGTTTGTTACCATAAATGAACTAGCTCAGAAACTATCAATAATTCTTGATTTTAAGTTAGATCCAATTTATATGCCAGGAAGACCTCAAGAAGTATTTCACGCTAACTGCTCAGCCAATCTAGCAAGAGAACTTTTAAACTACAAAACCACTACCTCATTAGAGTCTGGATTAGTAGAACTAGTAAACTGGATTAAATCTAAGGGCGCTAGGCAGTTTAATTACCACCTGCCTCTAGAGTTTGTTACTGATAAAACTCCAAAAACTTGGACAGACAGGCTTATGTAAAACTAGTAATAGATTTATATTTTTCTGTTCTATTTTCTTTATTTTTTAAGTAATTAAACCACCACCTAGAGGCCCCAAGATTCTCACTCAAGGTAAGGACTCCATATATAGTTCTGTTGTCTATGTATTGAGTAATCCCTTTATCTCTAGCCGAGTTAGAAAAAACCATATACTCCCAGCGGTCTGACTGCTCTAGATAATTAAGTTCAGATAGGTACTCTCTTTTAATCAGATAAGTGCAGTGAACACACATGCATTCAATTAACCCTCTTACCTCTTGATTTAAAATTTTGTAGTAAATATCTTCTGCAATAATTGACCCAAAGTCATCTACTTTGTCGTGGTAGTTTGAGTAGTACCTGCTCATATGACCTTCTCGCTTAGCAGCCTCTATAGGAGTATCAGCGTTTTCTCCAAGCGCAACCGCATACCTTAAGAAGGGAGCAACTATAGGTAAGTCTAGTTTTACTAACTCTTTAAGAGTTTCTGGGAACAAGAAGTTGTCGGTATCTACTACAAAATAATACTCGCAATCTGTGAGTAAGGCTTGATTCATACTTTCTTGACGAATTTTTCCTAGAACCCTAAATCTTTCCCCATTCCAGAAATGAACATCATACTGCTCTACCTTCTCTGGAACATCTTCGCTGTTATAGATTAATCCTTTATATTTATCACCGTACTCTTCTACCCACTCTTCTAAAAGTTGTTTTGTGTTATCTGTGTTGTTATTAGTTCTTATGTAGATAAATATGTTTTCTTTAGGATAGTCCCAATCATTTAAACTTTCTAAAAAAAGTGGAAGAACTGCTTCTTTTTGTTTTACAAGAAGGGCTAAGAATACGTTTGGCTGTGTCATCAAATGCCTTGACGGTAGAAAACTAGGTTGTTTTTTAATCTAGTCTCACTTGGATTTCCCTTAAGGGCGCTTTCTCCATACTCTACTGCTTTTTCTTTATCTCCTAAATTATGAGCAGATAAGGCTCTCATATCATCTAGCATCCAGTTCCATAGCGCTTCAGATGATAAATAATGTTTAGTTGGTTCACACTTAGCAACTAACTTACAGGTCTCCCAGACGCCACCCCAGTCGGATTGTTCATAGTAACAACGTACTTTTTCATAATAAGCCTCACCGCATGGGTCAATTGATATTGCTTTATCTGCCCAAGTATGTGCCTCTTCAAGTCTTCCTAAATTTCTACATGCTTCAGATGCAAATCTGCAAACTGCTGCACGCTCTATGTACCAGTCTTTACTAAATTCAGTAACCTTTTCAGCACTACTTATTACTAACTCCCACATTCTGTAGTAGTAATACTCACGGCAAAGGTAGACCCAGATTCTGTGATCTTCTCCAAACTCTTTACTTGCTGCCACAAGCATTGTCATATATTGACCACGAGACTTTGTATTATCTGGCTTGTGATACATCTTGGTAGGAATAGTGCAACTCATTAGAGGTGTATCAAGGGATGGAACAAATACTTCATGAATAGGGTACTTCCAATAAATACCGTCTCTAGCGTGCAAACGAGCACCGAGCCAAGTGTGACCAGTATCAAAATCACACCAGCCTTTGTTAGCACCAGGTGCCCAATGTTCTTTTACTTTTTTAAAAAAATCTTCATCTACTGTCTCATCTAAATCTAAACTTAAACAGACATCTATATCGGTTGGTAATAGGCTTTGAGCAGTATTTCTTGCAACATCAAATCTCCAAGGTTTTACACTTATTTCATAGACAATAATGCCATTACTTCTTAGTATCTCTACCGTTTTATCTGTAGATCCTGTGTCACAAACCAATCTAAAATCTGCATTTTTAGTAGTATCTGCCCACCGCTGGGCGTGCTTCTCTTCATTTAAGGCAATAGCGTAGGCAGCAACTTTCATAATCCAACTATACCATTTCTGGCATATCTATCCTTTAATGGTAAAAGTGTGTCTTATTCTTATTAAATCTTTGATCTGACCAGTAAAAGTATGGTCTAACTTTATGTTTATACACAGGTTTTCTTGACTTTAAATGCCGTAAAACACGAGGTAGTATTTTTCTGCCTACTCTCTTATATGAAGAGCAGGAAGATTTAGTCTGACGCACTCAAAACAAAGGAGGCTGCAGTTACCAGTATTGGCACTACAACCTCCTTATAATTTTTAATTAAATTACTAGTACAGCCGCTTCTTCTTCAGTAAGGGGAGTTCCAGCAATTAACTTTGCTCTTGCAGAAGCCTTAAGTGCTGCTGTTGCAGCCGCAGCTTCTTCGCGCTCAGCCTGTGCTGTTGCAAATGCTGCAGCGTCTTGATCACGTTGTGCAATCTCTTGTGCTGTTAACGGAATAGTTTGTGCTATTCCAGTTGAGCAATCTACTACTATTTTTGTAGGTGTCTCGGCCATGTTTATGCTACCTCTATCCAGCTAGTTGTTTCTTCATCCCAACGATACATTTTCTCATCTGTTGGCATTGGAGTTGGGGCTTGCCAATTACATGTTGCCTCATCTAATACCCATGAAGCGTAAGGTTTTGGCGCAATAAACGCGTCTTTTACGGCGTCAAATGTGTAGCCAACTCCTGCATAATTCTTGCGATATGGTGTTCCGCCGTTAGCGTGAACTCCACCTTGTGTGTTGTAGGAAGTCTTCTTCCAAGTTCCACCTAGACCTAGGTCATCGGCTAAATACTCTTGACCCCGATTTTCTTGAGCATCTGGAACAACAAGTACACGTACTACTGTATTGCTCTCATCTATCTCGGCAAAATGTGCCATATATTTTTCTCCTTATTCCTTGTAGTTATTATATCACGATTTTTAGGTTAAATTTATTTTGCGTATCTTATAATTACTAAACCGCTACCGCCAGCACCTGATGCATAAATACTTTGATTCGCACCACCACCGCCACCGCCAGTATTAGCAATACCAGCAGTACCTAATGTTGTTGTTGCATATAATGCTCCTCTACCACCACCGCCTAAACCGCCGAGTGCAAATGAACCACCTTCAACCGCTCCGCCTCCGCCTCCTGCATAATATCCAGAATCTCCTGTACTAGTTGCAGATGCCCAAGTTGAGTATGATGCTCCAATTCCACCTGTTCCAACAGTTGATGGGCCTGCGCTTGTTCCAGCAGCACCTTTACCACCACCTCCACCACCAACAAAGAAACCACTTCCACGATAACCGCCGCCGCCTGCATTACCTTGACCGCCTGCAAGTGCGGCTCCGCCAGATGTGTAATCTCCGTTATTGGTTCCCATTGAACCACCACCGCCACCAGATTGACCATTACTGCCAGTGCTATTCCACCAACTACCACCACCACCACCAAGAATTGTGTTTCCATTGAATGTTGTGTTACTTCCTGTTGCCCCATTACCACCAGTAGTTGCAGCGCCACCAGCACCAATTACAACAGGGTATCCAGTTGCGGTTAAAGATTGAGATGTATATTCAACTAAACCACCCGCTCCACCACCACCTGCATATTGGCTTCCACCTGAACCTCCACCTGCAATAGCAAGTACATCAGCAGTTATTGATTGCGTAGGAGTAAATGTGCCTGAGAATGGAAACGTATGATACCAGTAGGTACCGTCAGAGGATACGATTCCGCCAGTTGCTTTACTACCGCTAGTCACATTTGAGATGCCGTATAGGTAGAAGGTAGAGCCTGATACAAAGTTACCTGAGCCATATACAGCGCTTATTTTTATATCTGTAATTGGGTTAGAAGTACTTATTAAGCCAGCATTTAATACAGCATAAGCAGTTGAGGCATTGTTTTCAGATACGCCATCAGTACTTACAGATTTGCTATTAGCAGAAGTATAATTAGGAATATAAATCTCAGTATTACCAAATGTACTTGCAGTAGAGGTAGGACCATTAGACATACCTAAGTACAAATAAGTAGTAGCACTTGATTGACTTCCAGTAGTAGATCCACTTCCATAAAGTTGTTTAGCAGAATAAATTGAACCAGTATTTATTGTTTCATTGTAGCCAACCTGTAGAGATAGATCAGTATTAGGTTGTCCATCTCTATCATCTCTAGCAGACACTAATATTTTTAAGTCAGTATAAGTTTGTGGAATAGCACTAAAGGTAATGCTTGCTGCTGTAGAAGACAAAGTCTTGACATCAATTAATTCCATATTTGCCATTATCTATTCTCCTTTATCACAATGCGTAACGAATAATTACGATGCCACTACCACCAGTAGCACCGCCATTTCTAGCGCTACCACCTCCACCGCCAGTATTTGCAGTTCCAGCAGTTCCAGTAGTACCAATTACACCATCATTCAACCCACCTGCACCGCCACCACCTAAACCACCTGCACCAGCAGAAATTCCACTATTAACGCCAGCGTGACCACCACCACCACCTGCAAAATAATAATTTCCACCTGATAATTGACCAGCACCAGTTGTTGCTCCACCAGAAATTGCTGTAGTAGAACCTATACCACCATTACCACCAATATTAGATGATGCGTTACTGCCAACAGCGCCTTTACCACCACCACCACCACCTGCACCTTGTGATGAAGTTCCATCACCAGTACCACCATTATTTCCTTGTCCTGATGTTCCTAACCCAACACTACCGAAAGAACCTCCTTGACCGCCACCTGAACCAAAAGTTCCAGTTGCCGCAGCAGTATTGTAAGTACCTCCGCCTCCACCACCTTTTACTAATGTTAATGAACCAAATTTAGAGTCACCACCAGTAGCACCAATAGGTGAACCAGCAGCACCACCACCACCAACTGTTACTGTGTAGTTAGTTGCAGTAAGTGATTGTCCAGTAAATGTAAGTAAACCACCTGCACCTCCGCCACCTGCATAATAATCTGAACTACCACCAGCACCACCAGCAACAACAAGTACATCTGCTGTTATTGCTTCGTTAGGGATAAAAGCACCTGATGAAGTAAAAGCGTGATACATATAAGTACCATCACTTACAACAATATTTCCGCCTTGTGCTTTCTGAGCCTTATCTCCTACTTGGATTCCGTAGATTGAGAAGGTTGAGCCTGAAGCAAAGTTACCACTTAAAGGAAATAAAGTTAGTGAAGTTATTGCTGAGGTATTACGCCAAAGATTAACCCAAGCACCTGTTCTATTATTTGCATTATTTCCACGAACTATTGCAGTTTTGTAAGTTGTTGAATTAGAATAATTATTTATTTGATGAATATTGGTATTCAAAGATGCATAAGCCTCTCCACCAACCGCATAATTTTCATTGATATTACGGCCACTAAATGCACTACTACCGTTACCTAATAAATAAGTTTTTGAATAATTTGTACCAGTATCACCATTATATTGACAACAAATTACTTGAGTATCTATTGTACAAGTTACATTATTAACAATAACTAAATCGGTATAGCCTTGTGGAATACTGGAGAAGGTAACTGATGCTGCTGCGCTACCTAGTGTCTGAGTTGCGATGGGTGTATAGGTACTCATTAGGCTCCCTTAATTCCGTATAGGGCAATTGAAGTATATTGTGCAAAATTGTAATTATCTGGATAAAATCTTATAGATGTAATTGCTGCTGTGTTTTGCCAAAGAGATGAATATAATGCAACTTGGCCGCCACCATTTCTATCTTCACCAAATAATGTTCTAACAGTTTTATATTTATTAGTATTTTTGTAATCAAGAATATCCATAATATTAACAGATACTACATTTGTGGCAGTTGTTCCCATAGCATTACCAGCATAAGCACCATATCCAACATTTGTATTTGTATACGCTGCTGATGTAGCACTAGCGCCATCACCTGAAAGAAAATGAAAATTATAATTTGTAGGACTTGATGGAGCATAGTCTCCGTTAAAATAAGCCCAAACCGTACTGCCATAACTATTAACTCTTTGAGATTTAGCAATCATGCGAACTTGTAAATGAGTATAAGTTGAAGGGATAGAAGTAAAATCAACATATGCCTGACCAGCAGAACCTACCTGCACCATACCAAGTGGGAACATAACTCCAGTATCAGCTCGCGCCTGCTGGTTGGATGAGGCAATAGTGCCAAATAAAATTGGCATTAGCTTAGGAAATGTCGCCTACTACTAAAAACGTATTACTTGCTGTGCAGATTACTGCGGCTGAAGAGTATTGAACTCTTAACTTAGGCGCAGTTGCTGTAGCACCAGATGAGTTAATAGTTACTCCAGCCCCTTGAGCAAAACTAACCTGACCTGCTCCAGTTTGAGAAACGTTAACAACATCATTAGCACTAAATACTGATGGAGGAATTGTAAGAGTAATTGCCGCAGCATTACTTAAAGTCACAAGATCATTAAGATCTCCTGCTTGTAAGGTATAGGTTGTTCCAGTTACGTTATTAATAGCCAAAATAGCGCTAGCAGCACCTGTTGGTCCAGTTACTGTTGAGCCTGTAGTACCCGTAGCCCCTGTTGAGCCCGTAGGACCTGTTGGCCCTGTAGAACCAGTTGCCCCAGTAGAGTAAGGAACAGTCGAACGAACGACCTCCCAAACGGTACCGTTCCACTTCCAAACACGGTTGCCAACGGTATGGGTATCGTTGACGGACGGGGAGTTTGGAAAATCTATTGCTGGCATTTTTTCCTCCTGGTTACCTAGGTATTATAGCAGGTGCTTATCTGCGTTGATAGTTTAAAAACGGTTTTTTAAGGCGCAATTTTAAAGGATTTATAGCCCTAGAAGGGGGTCTATCCATTATTACCACGGTGCTGCACTCGCTAGGTCTCTTGCTTTAGTCATTAGATTGCCACCTTAATCCATTCTTTGTTTATTTCAGACCAAGTCCATCTAAAACCTTCAACATCTGCTGGTCTAGCAACTGGTGCTTCCCAATCAAAAGTTGTATAATTTAATTTCCAAGATGCATATGGTTGAGGTGTAATAAATACATCAAAGGTACCATCGTATGTATAATCAACTCCAGCCATACGTTTTCTTATATTACCATTGTAAGATGTTCTTCTAACCATATGTGGAGTTCCTTGTTCATAATATGCTTCAGGAGTTAAACCATCAATTAGTTCAGTTTCATCTTTACCAACTATAACCATTTCTACTTTATTATTTTCTCTATTTATATATGCGTAATGTGCCATTATGCCCAACTTACTGTGTCTGAGACACCTGCTGCTGTAACTGTTGATATTTTATAACCACCACTTGTGGCAGTTGTTTGTGTAACTCCACCGCTAAAAGTTGCGGTAAGAGATGATATGTATTTTAAAATAACCACACCAGAACCACCTGTACCAAAAAGAGTAGAACTTGTAGTTCCAGCACCATTTCCAGTATTTGCTGCGCCATTACCATAAGTTGGTGCTGCTCCTGCTGCATATGTTACTGAAGAGCCAGTAATAGAATTAGCAGTTCCAGGTCCTGGAATACATTCATTAGCACCAGCCAGTGAAGCTGCACCACCAGAACCTCCGCCTGCTCCACCATCATATGCGCCATTACCACCAGTTGGGGTTTGAATTGAAGATGACCCAGCGTAACCTTCTACTGGTGAATAACCTCCAGCATTTCCTGAACCAGCGCCACCACCATAAGAATAATCACCAGCACCACCACCAGAGCCACCTGATGCACCAGCAGCGCCTCTAGTATTACCGCCTCGTCCACCACCAGATGAAGAAGTAGTATTAAAAGTAGAGTTACCACCATTAGAACCAGGAGCACCACCTGCTCCAACTGTAACCGTGTAATTTGTTGAAGAAGAAACACTCTGACTAGTAAAGTATCTATAACCACCTGCGCCACCTGCGCCAATAAATTCTTTACCACCGCCTTCGGCATTGTACCCGCTACCACCACCACCAGCAACAATTAAATAATCAATTGAAATTGGTATTGTTACCGAACTAGTGGCAGAACTTTCAGGAGAATCTCCATTAGCGTTTGTTGTTTTTACTTTAAAAGTATAAGAAGAATTTTGTGAAAGTCCAGTAACTGTATGACTTGTTGAACCTATTGTTGCTGCGTTTACTGGTGTTTGAGCAGTCGCACCAATATATGGGGTAATAGTAATAGCAGTAAGAGCACTACCACCATTTGAATTAAGTGTCCAAGTTACTACAACATCTGTACCTGATAAAGTAGCAGTACCAATAGTTGGAGCCTGTGGTCTAGTTGATGGAGTAACAGGACTAGCATTGCCAGTATTTGTTGTTGTACCAAAATTGTTTTGTGCATTACCATATACAGTATAAGCAGTTCCTGGAGTTAATCCAGTTAAAGTAACTGTTGTGCTAGAACTTGAAGCACTAAATCCACCAGCAGTTGTATAAGCATTATATTGAGTAGCCGTACTGCCACCAGTGCCAGGAGTAAATACAACCGATAGTTTACCAGCAGTAGATGTATAAGCATCACCAGAAGAAGTATCGGTTGGAGTTGCAATAGTTGGAACTGATGGAGGGGCAGAAGATGCTACCCAAGTAGTGCCATTATAAATTTCAAGAAGTTCTAATGTACCATTGTAATAGGTATCACCAATTACAGGGCTACCAGGGCGGGCAGCGGTGTTACCAGAAGGTATGCCACCTTTAGAAGGAAATACTGCTGATGCCATTAGGAAATCTCCACTCCGCTAATTTGGAACTTAACTGTAACTGCTGATGCAAGACCGGCAATAATTTTAGTTGTAGCAAGGACCTGCTTAAGGTCAAACAATGCTGTTGTGTTAGCAGCAATGGCTGCATCTTTAAATAGGTCAACACCATCTAGTGTGATGGTGAATGTAGCAGAAGTTGCTGCCGAGTTAGTTACTGCTATATTTGTAACTACCGTAGTTGTGCTTGCTGGAACTGTGTATAGGGTCGTGCTTGATGTTGCTGCTGCTCCTCGGAACAGAGCCTTTGATACTGTAGCCATTAGTTACTACTTTCTCTTAGTTGTTGTTATTTAGAATCCATGATGTCTTCAACCTGAAGGTTGTCAACATCTGTTGTTGTTGCGGCTGTACTAGCCAAGTTTGCTAGGTCTCTTGCTTTAGTCATTTGTTATCTCCTTCCAAGATAGGTCATCTTCTGACCAGTAATATTCTTTATCCTCTACTGTAGGCATAGGAGTAGGTGCTTGCCATTGGCAAGTAGCCTCATCTAATGTCCAAGAGTTAAAAGGTTTAGGTGCTATAAAAGCATCTCGTGTAGCATCATAGGTATAACCTTTATTTGCATAATTTTTTTTAATTGAACCATCTTGACTTGTTTCAATCCAAGTGCCACCAAGATTATTTAATAACCATTGATAACCTTTATCACCGTTGGCATCATTATCATCTCCAACTAATACTCTTAAAACTTTATTGTTTTTATCAATTTCTGCCCAATAACTCATACTATGTACCTCACAATTACAATTCCACTTCCGCCATTACCTGCGCCATCATTTCCACCCGCACCGCCACCGCCAGTATTAACTAAAGCGTTTTTATTAGATGGACGGTAACCACCGCCACCTGCGACTTTTGTATTAGTCAGAGTGCCACCTTGACCAGTTCCACCTGAAGCATAATAAACAGTTCCAGAAACATTATCACCAGTTGTTGTTGCCAAACCCCAAGCAGAATAAGCAGAAGTACCCGCACCTGCCGCGCTGGTTTGCCAATTCCCACCTGCACCTGTGGCTCCCCCGCCACCTCCGCCTTCTGAACCTCCACCAACTCCTGTTCCGCCAGCAAATCCATTTCCTGATTGACCACCACTACCAGTATTAAATTGACCGCCTTGTCCACCAGTTGTTGTTATTGTTGTAAATCCACTACCAGTCATACTTGATGAAGAACCATCTCCACCATTTCCATCTAATGAGCCGCCGCCGCCGTTTGCGCCAACTGTTATTGTGTATGTAACGGCTGTAATTGTTCTTGAATCGGTAAGTTTAACTTCACCTGCGCCACCACCCGCACCTGCATATGTAGCAGTTTTTCCATACATACCGCCACCGCCACCAGCAATAGTTAAGATTTCACAAACGCCACCAGTTGTAACTACTAAACTGCCATTACTAGTAAAGGTGTGATATTTATATCCACCACTTGTAACTTCAGCGCCACCACTTGCAACAATTCCACTAGGAATATTACCGCCAAATCCTCCACCAAACCAATAGTTAATAGTGTTGGCTCCAACACCCCCAGTTAATCTACTTCTTTGTCCGTATCTTGACATTAAGCAATCCTGTTCACATAACCTGTAAGAGTAACTACGTTAGCAGTTCCAGCAAATGCTTTAACTACTAGTGAGTTTGTTAGTAAGAGTCCAGGAGATACAAGAACTAATCCTGTACCTTCGGCACCAATATTAATTTCAATGTTGCCATCTGGAGCAGTAGCCTCTCCCCATTCAAGGGTAAGTTTTACCGTGGCTGCTGATGAGTTATGTGCATATAGCCAAATCTCATCAAGGGCTGTTGCGTGTGCTGTATGAATAGTTGTTCCTGCTGTAGCAGTTTGAACAACCTTGATGGCTTTACCATCTGTAGAACCACTAAGTTTTACTTTTGAAAAAGTTGCCATTTTGTTTTCCTTATCCGAATATTTGTGCGGCTAGTATTGGTTGGTCATTGTCTGCTGATGGTACTGTCACTGCTGCCCACTCAAGGCCACCTGTGGCCGCTGAGTTAGCTTTTAGATAGTAATCATTAGTTCCTACTGCAAGTCTACCAATTGTGTCAGCGGCAGTACCTACAAGTAAGTCACCTTTTGCATCAATTGTAGTTGAAAGAACTGCGTTTGCTACGTTATAGGCACCAATTGCAAGTATCTCAACAATGTCATTAACAGCAAGAGCGGAAAGGCTAGCAATTGAGGTGCCATTACTTGCGGTGTAATCTGTTCCTCTTACAAGTAAAACACCGTTAAGAAATACTTGCTCATAGCCTGCCGTGTATGCAAGTGTTACTGAGTTTGCATCTGCTCCAGAAACTCCAGTTTCACCACCTGCGGCTACAAAACGATATCTAGTTAAAGTTGCAGTACCAGTAGGTCCTGTAGGTCCAGTACCTCCAGTGCTTCCTGTAACACCAGTTGGCCCTGTAGGACCTGTATTTCCAGTAGGTCCATCATTAGCACTCGCTGCCTCTACCCAATAACCATCATAATAAATATAAACATTTCCTGAAGATGCGTCATACCATGCGTCCCCCGCCTCAGGTGCGGCAGGTGGAGTTGTTGCAACTGTTGAGAATTGACCATCATCTCCAGTTATACCTGTTGCACCCGTATTTCCAGTTGCACCAGTTAAACCAGTTGCTCCCGTTAATCCTGTTGCACCAGTATTACCTTGCGCTCCTGTATTACCAGTTACACCAGTATTTCCAACTGCTCCAGTTGCACCCGTATTACCAGTCGGACCATCATTTGCTGAGGCTGCCTCTACCCAATAGCCATCATAATAAACATATAAATTTCCACTTGCAGAGTCATACCATGCATCCCCAACTTCGGGGGATGCTGGTGGAGTTGTTGCGGCTACGCTAAATTGACCGTCATCTCCAGTTACACCAGTCTGTCCAGTTACACCTGTTGGACCTGTAGGTCCTGTACTACCTTTACCTGAAAGTAAATCCCACCTTGCAGAGGAACCAGGAATGTGTGAAGCAATATCACCACTTGCAATAAATGTGTTACAAAAATATGTACTGCCGTTGTATTGAACTACATCACGGACATTATATTCAACAAAATCAAAGGCTGCTCGCCAATTTATACCTGTTATACCAGTAGGCCCAGTACTTCCAGTTACACCCGTAGGTCCAGTCTGACCAGTAGCACCCGTTGGGGCTAAATCACGGACTACTTTCCATGCGGTACCGTTCCAACGCCAAGTAGTATTACCAGAGGTAAATGTACTATTTACGCTAGGACTATTAGGAAAATCTATAGGCATATGACTCTCTTACTTCAGCAAAAGGATAGGACTACTATACTATAAATTTGAACTTTCTATATAAAAGAAACTGCCCACCTTTTATAAAAAGATGGGCAATTTCTACCTAATATTTAGGTTATGCGGAAAGATCTCCGATAAGTACCCATGTATCAGTAGCACGCTTGATCAGCGTAGCAGATGAATATTGAGCACGAAGTTTTAGACCTGGTGTACCGTTGATGGTAACCGAGGCTCCTCCGACTGTAACCTGACCTGCTCCTGTTTGAAGAAGGTTGATCTGGTCTCCAACGTTAAACCCAGCAACTGCTGCGTTTGTTGGAACTGTTAACGCAATTGCTGATGCGTTGCTAAGCTCAACGAGCTTATTAACATCTGAAACAGCAAGTGTGTATGTAGTACCAGATTGTGCGTTTATGGTTAGTGTTAATACTGCATTTGAACCTGTAGGTCCAGTTGCTCCTGTATTACCAGTTGCACCAGTTGCACCGTTAGCACCTGCGTCACCTGTACGAGCAAACGTAATCGTAACGGACTCTGCCGCTGAGAACGACGTTGAGCCTGATACGTAAGCAACAGCCACCTTGAAATAATCTCCACTTGTGATGCTGTTATTTATAATTGTAAATAACGCATAATCGTTGGAGTTAGAGATGTTTGTTAGCTTTAAGTGACCCTTAATTGGGCTTGTTGAATCATCAATAGTTGTTAAGAATGACGAGATATCTGATGCATCTGCGTCTGTCTTATTGATGTACATGTATGATGCTAGTGACACGTTCGCATTACTGAACTTGACATCACCTGCGCCTGGATCTGAGTCTGCGGTATTTGTATCGAACGCATACTTAAATGTTGCGCCACCGAAGTTACCCTGTGCACCTGTATTACCAACTGCACCTGTAGGACCAGTAATACCTGTAGGACCTACGTTTCCACCAACTGCTTCAACCCAGAAACCGTCGTAGTAAACAAATACGATACCGTTTGTAGGATCAAACCATGAATCTCCAGTTACAGGAGATGGGCTTGTTGGAGGTGTTGCATCAGTTGTTGCAAATGTTCCGTTAGAACCTGTGTTACCAGTCGCACCAGTTACACCAGTTAAACCAGTAGCACCAGTATTACCCTGTGCACCAGTATTACCAACTGCACCTGTTTGACCAGTTACACCAGTATTACCTTGTGCGCCAGTATTACCAACTGCACCTGTATTACCAACAGCACCTGTATTACCTACAGCACCTGTAGCACCAGTGATACCTGTAGCACCAGTATTACCAACTTCACCAGTTGGGCCTGTTGCTCCAGTATTACCTACTGCACCAGTTGCACCAGTGATACCTGTAGCACCAGTATTACCTTGTGCTCCAGTATTACCTTGTGCTCCAGCATCACCTGTTCTTGCAAAAGTGATAATTACATCTTCACCATTTGAGAATGATGTTGATGAGCCAGATACATAAGCAACATCTACTTCAAAGAAGCCTGACTGCTCTGTAACTGCGCTGATTGTGAATAAAGCAAAATCTGTAGAATCTGCTTTATTTGATACGCGGAAGTGACCCTTAATTGTGCTTGTTGAGTCATCAATTGTGCGTAGCATTGATTGAATATCTGTTGCATTACCATCTTCGTCATCGATAGACATCTTTGACGCAAGAGATACGTTAGCGTTGTTGAACTTTACGTTGCCAGAACCTGGATCAGAAACAGTAGTGTTAGTACTAAAGTTGTAATCAACAGTAATACCACCAAAGTTACCTTGTGCACCAGTTGCACCAGTTGCACCAATATCACCAGTTGCACCCGTATTACCGTTTGCACCTGTGTTACCTACTGCACCAGTTTGACCAGTTGGACCAGTCTGTCCTGTGATACCAGTTGGGCCAGTATTACCTTGTGCTCCTGTATTTCCATTAGCACCAGTATTACCAACTGCACCTGTATTACCAACAGCACCAGTTTGACCAGTTGCTCCAGTTTGTCCCGTTGCTCCAGTATTTCCCTGTGCTCCTGTTTCACCAGTTGAACCAGTGTTACCTGAAGCGCCAGTTGCTCCTGTTTGTCCTGTTACACCAGTATTACCCTGTGCACCAGTCTGTCCATTAGCACCAGTTTGACCTGTCGCACCTGTTGCACCTGTTGGTGCAAAGTCACGAACTACTAGCCATACTGTGCCATTCCAACGCCAAGTTGTTGTTCCAGAAGTGAACGTCTGATTTAACGACGGACTGTCTGGGAAGTTAATTGGCATAGATTTATCTCATTTCACTCGAGTGGGATGATTCCCAAGACCAATTTTACCCTAGATAAAAAAAGGTGATTAAAATATTTTTTTAAAAATTATTCTCATACTGCAGACTTTAGATATCTAACTACAACTATCCCCGAGCCACCATTTCCACCTGTTGAGTCATAACTTTGACCATCAGAACTACGAACACCGCCTCCTCCTCCGCCACCACCTGAACCTGTATTTGTAGTTGCACTACATTGATAAAAATTTAACGCATCTCCAGCAGATGTAAAATAGTTTCCGTTTCCTCCTCCTCCTGAACCTCTTGATGCAGAGTTTGAGCTATTTACGCTTCCTCCTCCTCCGCCACCAGCAATATATCCAGAAGATGTTGCTTGTTGCCAAGTTAAATTAAAAAATCCTCCTATTCCACTCATTACCGAACTAATAGCAGATAACCATGTTGAATATGCAGAAGTTCCACTTCCACCTGCGCCACCATTATTGCCACTTGCTGCACTACCAACTGCACCTGCTCCGCCGCCGCCACCATTACCCTGTGATGCGTAAGCTCCACCTGCATAACCTTCTACTGGAGAGTATGAACCAGAGTTACCAGAACCTGCTGCTTGGTTTGCTCCATACCAACCTCTACCACCACCACCAGAGCCACCGTTACCACCAGCGCTAGCATACTCTGCGCCACGGCCGCCACCTGATGTATTTAAAGAATTAAATGAAGATGGGCTTCCAGAACTGTAGCCACCTCCTGCGCCAATAGTTGCATTATATGATCCTGCTGAAAGAGTTGCAGTACTAGAACGAACTCCACCAGCACCGCCGCCGCCACCACCACTTCCACCACCTCCGCCGCCAGCAATAACTAAATATTCAACAGATATACTTGATCCAGTTATTGTTAAATCACTTGTACTAGTAAATACTCGGTAATAATAAGTCGAATCAGATGAAAGTGTCCCCCCACTTACAAATGTTCTTTTTGATATTTCAGAGGAAAATACTCCTACAAGATGACGCAATCAAACCACATCTCCAGCCACATACCATAAATTTGCCGCCATTTTAACTATTACGGCTGAACTATATTGAGCCCTTAATTTTGGTGCGGCAGATGAAGCTCCTGTTGACTCTATTGTTGTAGTTCCAGAAGTTGTTGCTTGAATAGTTGTTTGACCAGAACCCATCTGCCAAACTGTAATTGATGAACCAATTTCAAAATCCGTTGGGCTGGTAGAGACTGGGATACTAAATGTATTTGGCGATGCAACATTCATCCTTACTATTGCTGATGAATCTGAATATACTGCAGTATAAGATGCTGTTTGAGTGTTAATTGCATATACTGAAGATGCACCCGTTGCACCTGTATTACCAGTTACTCCAGTGTTTCCAGTAACACTTGCACCCGTTTGTCCTGTAGCACCAGTTTGCCCAGTAACACCAGTAGATCCTGTTGGACCTAAATCAGATACTGTTATAGAACCAGCCATTGATGAGTGGAACTGACATACATAATAAAGTTGAGGGGCATTAAAAGGAACTTCAAAAATAATAGTCCCAACTGCTGCGCCATTGTTTGTTACGCCAGTGTTGTAAATATTTCCTGAACTATAGGCTCCTGAAACTGTTTGAATCCAAAACGGATGACCAGAGGCATTAACATTAATAACATAACGATGACCACGAATAAAGGAAAGAGTTGGATTATTAGATCCATTTATTGTGTAAGCAGAAGCCCCAGAGTTAGTGACAGTTAAAGTTATTCCACCTGAAACTCCTGTTTCACCAGTTGCACCAGTTAATCCTGTAGCACCAGTTACACCAGTATTTCCATTAGCACCAGTCTGTCCTGTTGCTCCAGTATTTCCTGTAGCACCCGTAGCACCAGTTAATCCAGTTGCACCAGTTGCTCCAGTAGCACCAGTATTTCCTGTTGGACCAGTAGGACCTTTAGGTATCCAGATTTCCCACTGTGCATTGCTTAAATAATTAATTGGGTCGCCTAGTTGACCACTCGCTTTAGCAAGATAAAGTTGTCCATCTGAGCCTCTTACTACTGCAATGTCTGGCACGTAACCAGATGATGGGTTATAGTTTCCTAAATAATAAATTCCAAATGCATCACCAGTAGCACCAGTTGCTCCAGTAGCACCAGTTACACCAGTTGCTCCAGTATTTCCAGTAATACTTGCACCAGTATTACCTGTTGATCCTTGAGGACCAACAATTTGTCCTACGCTACTCCACGCTGAACCATTCCAAACATATAAGTCACCATCTGCATCAACTATGTAAGCATCATTTACATCATTTGCTCCAGTTGGCAGAGATCCAGTAACAGCAACGCTTCCCTTAAAATCAATTGATGTTCCTTGCGGACCTGTTGCTCCAGTATTTCCAGTTGCTCCTGTATTACCAGTTACACCCGTATTACCAGTAACGCTTACACCTGTAGCACCAGTCTGTCCAGTAACACTTGCTCCTGTTGCTCCAGTATTTCCATTTGCACCAGTTAATCCTGTAGCACCAGTATTACCATTAGCACCTGTTTGACCAGTTGCACCTGTTACACCTGTTACACCCGTATTACCAGTTACACCCGTATTACCTGTTACACCTGTTTGCCCAGTTACACTCGCACCAGTTGCTCCAGTAGCACCAGTAGAACCCACATCTCCGATAGCATTGCTAGATGCTTGTAACCAAAAACCATCATAATAAACAAACATCATTCCATTTGCTGGGTCAAACCAAACATCACCTGTAACTGCTCCTGTAGGTGCTACATCTTCTGCTGTAGAAAATACTCCACTCTCTCCAGTTGCTCCAGTATTTCCATTTGCTCCAGTGTTTCCAGTTGCACCAGTAGCACCCGTTAAGCCAGTTACACCAGTTGCACCTGTTTGACCATTTGCACCAGTAACTCCAGTATTTCCAGTTACACCTGTTAAGCCAGTTACACCCGTTGCACCCGTTTGTCCAGTCGCACCGGTCTGTCCAGTAACACTTGCACCAGTTGCACCAGTATTACCAGTTAAGCCTGCTGAGCCTTTTAATGAGATAGACAGTGTTACTAGATCATCATGAGAAAATGATCCATACCCTGTATGCGAAGATACGTTAAATATTACATAACTTCCATCTACAGTTTCATTTGTAACTGTGCCATCTACGCAAGAAGTAAACTGGTAAGTAGCATAAGTTCCAGGATTACTTTGACTTGTTAAAGTTAAGTAACCACTTTGCATACTTAAAAATAAATCATGAAGTGTTGTATTTATTCCGTAAGGATTGTCATCTACTACAATTTGACTGCTTGTTGTAAACGGTAGCGTTACAAATCCTACATAATCATTGGTTGGATCTCTATCTCCATTATTTGTTAAATCTATCTTATATGTCCAAGAGAATGCACTGATTCCATCAGCACCTGTTGCACCAGTTGCTCCAGTATTCCCAGCTACACCAGTTAATCCTGTTGCACCAGTGTTTCCTGTTGCACCAGTTAATCCTGTTGCTCCTGTGTTACCAGTTAAACCAGTAGCGCCAGTCTGTCCTGTTGCACCTGTAGCACCAGTTGCTCCACCTGCTGTAGGACTAAGAAGTTCAAGCCAATTATCTTTTTGAACCATTGATCCCGCTGGGGAAACAACAACTGATGAAACATTTGATGCTGTTTTTGCATAACTAAAAGTAGTTGCAGTTCCAGTAACAGTTACTGTATAAGTTCCATTAAATGTGGCATCTACACCACTAACAACTACCGTATCTCCAACTGTTAAATTATGACTTGCTGAAGATGTTAAAGTTGCAACGTTTCCTGATAATACTTTATTTGTTATTGAGAATGGATCGTAAGCAAATACAAATGTTTTATTTATATCTGAACGAATTGCAAGATCCCCACGCTCAACTGATAACTCAAGCATTGCTGTCTCGCTAGCAACTGGGTATGAATCAGATATTGATAGCCCAGGCAGTTGGGAAATTTTAATTTTTGCATTAGAATCTAACTCAGCAACACCACTTGCTGCACCTTTTTGAGTAAGAGGAACGTAATCCCCTAAAGACCCAGTTGCTCCTTGTATAGAATCTAATTGTTCTCTATATGTCTCAGCAATAATTCCAGCTGTTAATAATTCTTCTATACTCTGCTGAGTAAAAGAAGGTTGTTCTGGAAGTGTTAAATTATCAGTTACAGCTAAAATCACTCCAACGGCAGCACCAGGCTCTATGGCACTTCCAGCGGAGTCCCAAGTAACTCTTATTGTTATAGGATTAGATGCGTCATTTACTACAGTTGTTATTTCATATCTAATTGCTCCAGCATTGTTATCGTATAAATAAACACGTTGACCTACTGCTATATCTGCAGGACCATATAATCCAGACTCATCGATAAAAGTTCCAACTAAAGTATAAACTCCAGCACTATATTCTGTTACAGAGGATACTGAAAATCTACCTGATAATGGTTTCACTTTTTAGCCCCTCCTTAGTTAAAATTAAATCTAATAAGTCTATTAGCAGCAGGCATTCCTAAAGATATTTGATTATAAGTTACTCCACCAATAATTGAATATATACTAGAGTTAGGCGTAACCATTGCGTAAGTGTCTTCACGCCAAGCAAATATCTGCGGTGGATATCTATCATTATCACTAGAGTTTAAACCAACTGCTGCATAATTAAATATAAGTGGAGAAGCAACGCTAGAAGGAAGCCTCATAGAGCCTCCTAGAAGAGTAACGGTGTTTGTTCCAGAAGGAGCGTATAAAGTAACTGTTGATGTAACTCTAGCCATGTTAAATCCTCTTGAATAACTTCCAGAAGACCCATTGCTACTACCTGTATTACCTACAGTCACAGTAAATGTATTAGAGTCTGAAACTGTTACTGTTAAAGATTGAGCGCCTGAAATATTTGTATTTCTAATAATTACTCTATCTCCAGTTGTTAGCCCATGGGAAGTAGATGTAACTGTTAATGTTGTAGTAGAACGACTCCATGTAAGCGCTGATTTTTGGTCAACATCGTATGAATGTAGATAAAATTCTTCACCAGAAGTGCTTTGTACTTGATATCTTTCAATATAAACAGATGACCCAGCGCCTGCTGGTCCCGTAGGTCCTGTAGCACCTGTTACACCAGCACCAGTTACTCCAGTTACACCTGTATTACCAGTAACACTCGCACCAGTTGCGCCAACTGCACCCGTTACACCTGTATTACCTTGCGCACCCGTAGGTCCTGCAACAGTTGAGTCAGCACCAGTCACACCCGTATTACCAGTAATACTTGCACCAGTTGCTCCAGTAGCACCAGTTACACCAGTATTACCAACCGCACCCGTTTGTCCTGTAGCACCAGTTTGTCCAGTAACACTTGCACCAGTTGCACCAGTTGCACCTGTATTACCAGCAACAGTTGAGTTAGCACCAGTAGGTCCAGTATTTCCAGTAACACTTGCACCAGTTGCTCCCGTTACACCTGTTAATCCAGTTGCTCCTGTATTACCAACTGCTCCAGTTTGTCCCGTTGCTCCAGTATTTCCAGTAACACTTACACCTGTTTGACCAGTTACACCAGTATTACCTTGCGCACCAGTATTTCCTTGTGCACCAGTTTGCCCAGTAACACTCGCACCAGTAGCACCTGTTCCACCAACCGCACCCGTAGGTCCTGCAACAGTTGAGTCAGCACCAGTTGCACCAGTTGCACCAGTTGCACCATTTAATCCTGTTACACCAGTATTTCCAGTTACACCAGTATTACCAGTTACACCTGTATTACCAGTAACACTTGCACCAGTTGCTCCAGTTGCTCCCGTTGCGCCAGCACCAGTAGCACCAGTTGCACCAGTGTTACCTGTACCAGTTGGTCCAGTTGAACCTGTACTTCCTGTATTACCAGTTGCACCAGTTTGACCTGCACCAGTAGCACCTGTTACACCTGTTAATCCTGTAGGTCCAGTCGCACCAGTTTGACCTGAACCAGTTGCACCAGTTGCTCCCGTTGCACCAGAAGGACCAACAATTTGTCCTACACTGCTCCAACTAGATCCGCCCCAAACATATAAGTCACCATCAGCATTAACAATGTATGCATCATTAACTGCGTTACCACTTGATGGTAAATTACCAGTTGCTGCAACACTTCCACGAACATTTATAGATGTTCCAGCAGCACCAGTATTTCCAGTTACACCAGTGTTTCCAGTAGGTCCAGTTCCACCTGTTGCACCTGTTGCACCAGTAGGTGCGCCAGCAGGACCCGTCGGTCCTGTTGCACCAGTTGGACCTGCACCAGTTGAACCAGTTCTTCCTGTTACACCTGTTGGACCTGTATTACCTTGTGGACCAACTGGTCCTCTAGATGAAGCAAATGCTCCTTGAGAATTTGATACTGGGGCTACTCTGTCTAAGTTAGAGAAATTAACACTATTTACGCCAGTTAATAAATAAAATTTAAAACTATAAGCCCTAGCCCCTGAAATTCTTACTGTCGCTGTGTAATACCACCCAATTGGAGATAGATCTCTATCATCTGTACATGGAAGTGTGATTGAAAATGCACCAGAAGCATTTAAAGTTTCTGCCTGTGGGTCACTAATAATTACTGCATCATTAGCATCTAAAATTCTGCCAGAAGGTGTAAAAGTTACTATTCCAGCGGCAGCGCTTCCATTTGTATTCGTGAAGCTGCCCGTGATCGTTCTAGTGGATACATCCGCTGGATATGGCATTAAATCTCCAAAATACTATCACTCGAACACGTCTGAACGAGGTAGAACTAGATAGGTCTTTCTATATTCTACAAGATTTTTAACACTCTTACTTTTTTATTTTATTAAAAAGTGCTTATAAAGTTGTCTTTATTATAGAGCATTTTTCTACCTGCTAGCTGGGATAATGCTTATATCTCTACGAGGGTCATAGCCTTCTCCAATTACCATTGTTAAAACTCCAGCAGGAGACTCAAGCCCTGTTCTATCTCTAAACCAGGCAGAGCCAGGATCTAGAGTCGGACATTGCGCCCAAAATCTAGGACCTATATCCATGCTTTTAAAATGGTGATAATGACCAGATAACCAAACATCGCAATTTCCAAGAGCGGTCTGTCCTGCTGCTTGACCTGAAAGATATTTAATTGGATCTCTAGATTGATGACCATGAAATAAACCAAGCATAGTTCCATTTATATTTATTGCTAAAGTTTGATGATCACTTTCTGGATATCTAAACTCAACGTGGGCTAAGTTTTCATTCTCTGCGCAAGCGTCCTGCACAGCGCTAGCAATCTCGGTGTTCCAACCATCTGCTGGATTAGCAACTACTTGCCTAGTTACCTCATCATGGTTTCCATTAACTACTGGCACAACTACTCGATCTGATATCTCAGCAAATGCTTTTATTTGAGACATTAATAGTCTACGAGCAACTCTTGTCTGCTCCGTTAGTCCTAGATCTGAAGCAGCCTGACTTTGTAATTTTCCGTGCTGGGAAACATTTCCCTCTACATGATCTCCTAACAATGCAATAACTGTTGTTCCTAGGCTTCTACCTATCTTACGCAACTCTTTTAATCTATGAATCCCGCCCTCGGTGGTTTGATGAATTCTTGCTACAGACTCTAAAGTCCCGCCGCCACTACCTTTTTTACCAATTTGTTGATCACTGGGAGCAAATACAAAAGCAAACTCTCCTGTTGCTTTTATTTCTCTAGCAGCAGGTCTCCATTTTTTTATGTCTTCTATAAGTTTTTCTAAATCTAAATCATTTTCTTTTCTTATCATCTCTGCTGCAACTACATTTATTCTTGCCGACTCTAACCACTCGCCATCGTATCTTTGCCATCTAGATCTACGAACTGATCTAACAATCCAGTCTTTGGGATCTAAATTAAACTCTTTTAAAATCTCTATCGCATCTGGCAGGTTTCCTTCTGATCTAGGGATAGAAACTAAGTACCCGCCAGCCTCATCTATCTCCATGCGAGGGCGCCATGCTTCTGGCGTGTTATTTTTTCTTATATCCGAGCCTGATTCTCCAGGGGATATAAGTGCGGCTAGCTTTTCAGCTATCGACTCACTCATTAATTTTTTCTAACTTACTGTTTAAATGTTTTTTTAATTGATTAGTCTTTCCTATATAGCATCTACAGGCTCTTGCTCTGTGAAGTCTTACTGAAGCAAATGCAATATTATGACCTTCACTAGATATAATTTCATGAATCTTTAGATTAGATACAGATCCGTTGCCAGCTTTAGTAGAAAAAATTATTTCTAAAGCCTCTCGATCTTCATCACTTACCGTGGCTAGTAATCTAGAGACTCCGCAAGGAAGACCTGTTTCGGATTTAGTTGCTGTTTTTAACTTCTCAGATAGGCTCACTATAAAGTACCCTTCTCATTCGTATGTAAGTGTTTAGATAACTAAACACTGCTTTCATACGGGTACTTTAACGGTAAATATTACTTTTTAGTAGCACCTAAGCAAACTTTTTTCCAGCGTGTCCTTTTAGACTTTTTTTACCTTTTTGTCTAATTTTGCCTTTAGGCTAGGTTGTTCTTTTTTGCCTCTACAGATGCTTGCTGAGTTGTATCTATCATTCCAAGAACAAGTTCTTTAATAATTTGAACCTCTGTCATCATTTGATTATTAGTTTTATCTATCGAGTTAACTCTGTCAGCCATAGACTGACCCCCGTTTGGCCAAAGTTGATACTCGACCTTATCCATTCTATCTGATAGAGTTCTACCTTCCCCATCTACCCCAATTGCTGCGTCTATCCTTTTTGCTATTTTATAAACTGAATATAGAAAAATACAAAGCGCTGAGATTGCTCCTGTTATACCTACTATTTCATACCAAACTTGAGTACCGTTGAACATATGAAGGGAGCACCTATCTGACTAATGTCATAGTGACTTTTGACTAATGGTCTAATTTTGACATATATTTAAAGATCTTATTTTTTATATTGGCGAGTCTCTTCCCTTTTCGCCACAAAAACTCTATAGTTTCAATATTGCGTAAATGGTTCATATTTATCAAAACTTGCTCTATAGTTCGTCAACGATTTACATAAAGAAGGAGCGGTGGCTTTGATACAAGGACAAAAAAGACTAAGCATAAGAGCCGTTGCCCTGCGATACGGAATACCCTCTAGAGTTGTTGCCAGAGCTGTATGGCTTGGTGAATTAAATGCAATTAAAACAACTACTGAAACTGGTAGAGAAAGAGTTTATATTCTTATTGAAGATGCGGATAAGTGGTTTTCTTTATTACCAGTTGTTTTAGAAACTGCTTATGTAAGTAGGTCAAAATGAGTACATGGGAGTACGCAAACGGCAGACTTGCACCAGGTGCAAAATGGTATGCAGAACAAGGTTGGAAAATTCTTCCATGTTATGGAATAGCCAATGGAAGATGTAGTTGTAACTCTTCACACGCAGAGCCAAAAGACACTGGTAAACACCCAGCAATAGCCCAGTGGAACGCATCTGCTACATCTGATGTAGATAAAATTTCTGAGTGGTGGTCTTCTGAACCTGATTACAACATTGGAGTCTTCTGCCGTCCTAGTGGATTTTTAGTAATTGATATTGATCCTCGCTCTGGTGGCCCAGAATCATTTGAAAAATTTGAAGCCTTACTTGAAGGCGCACTTCCATCAACTGTTGAAGCAATAACTGGTGAGTACACAATCGGTAATGGAAAAGCCATGCGTGGTCGTCACTTATTTTATAAGTGCAGTGAGTCAGAAGAGTTAGTTGGAAATCTAAATAAACAAGGCTTAAAAGGCGTGGATATCAAACATAATGGTTATGTTCTTATTGCACCTTCTAGACACTTCTCAGGTCACTGCTATGAATGGGTAAAAGGTAAAGGTCCTCATGAAATGGAGATGGCTGAGGCTCCAGAAGAGTTACTTAATGTTTTAAGAAAAAGATCAAGGAAATCTAGTGGAACCAGTGTTGGTCTTGGAGACTGGTCTGCAATGGTTGGAGATATAGGAAACTATGATCCAACAATTGATGTTAATAAAATTCTTAAAGAAGGTATTGATGAAGGTAGTCGTGCTATTGATCTTTATGCACTTGCTTGCTCTCTTGCAAATAAATTTCCAGTAGATACTGAAGCAGGTCGTCTTGCTGTTGAATCTTTAATGATTCGTTTTAATGCCGAACAAGTTAGACCCCCTCTACCACTTGAAGGAACTAATAGCGTAATGATGCACACTAGACGTGCAATTGATTTTGTTTTAAAAAATCCTAAACTAGATAGGCTTTTACCTCCTGGTCACAAAGAATGGGCAGAAGGTTCTCAAAAAGAAACTAGAGCATCTTTAGGAGGAACTTCTTTAGAAAAAATAAAACCAATTTTAGGAGTTGTTCATCCGCCTGCTAATAGTGATAGAAATAATGCAATAATTTCTTCTATTGAAGATGGTTATGGAAATGATCAAGTTTTATCTGCTAAAAATTTAGATATACCTCTTGATGTAGATGCTATTTCTATTGAAGATGGTGGGCAAGAAGATAAGCGAAGTTTTACAGATATTGGAAACGGTCGTAGATTAATAGATACTTTTAAAGATGTAATTAGGTATACACCTGGCTTAGGTTGGTTTCATTGGAATAACGGGTACTGGAAGCCAGATGCTGAAGGTTTAGAAGTAAAAGAGTTATCTAAAATGCTTCCCACTCTTATTATGAGTGAAACTCCTAAAAAACATCCTAGTAAATTTACAGAAGAAGAGGCTTCTCGACAAGTAGAACTTCAAAAGTGGTCTACACAGAGTAGATCGATTAGTCGTCTGCGTTCTGCAATTGAAGCAGGTAACTCTGATCCTAGAATTAATAGACATGTAGAGGAGTGGGATAAGGATGAAAACCTACTAGGTGTAATGAATGGTGTTGTTGATCTTAAAACAGGAGAGTTGTTAAAGAATCGTCCTGACCTATTTATAACTAGAAGAGCGCCAGTTGGATATATTGTTGGTCAAAGAAATGTTCGTTGGGAACAATTCTTAGACTTTGCTACTGGTGGAGATAAAGAGTTTCAAGAGTGGCTACAACGTGCGGCTGGATACTCTTTGACTGGTTCTAGAAAATATGATGTTATGTTTTTAGTTTATGGTCCTGCTGGCTCTGGTAAAAATACATTTGTTGAAGCATTAGTTAAATGTTTAGGTACTCAACAATATGCTTGGCCTTTAGACTCAAGTATTCTTGCACAAAATGATGGCAGAGCAAATAGCCAAGATCTCTACCACTGGGCTGAGTTGCGTGGACGTCGAATGGTTTGGGTAGATGAATTACCTGAGTCTGAAAGATTAAAAGAAAACTCAGTTAAGAAGTTAACTGGTTCTTCTGAAATCTCTGCTCGCTCTCCTGGTGAGAAACCTTTTACTTTTAGCTCTCGTGCAAAACTTTGGGTAAGTACTAACCACAGACCAGTAATTAGTGATGATGCTATGTGGAGACGTATTAGACCAGTACCGTTTTTACATGTTCCAGAAAGTCCAGATCCAGAGTTAAAAGAGTACATATTTGATCCAGACGGTGCACTAAGTGCTGTTCTTGCATGGGCAGTAGAAGGAGCAATTAAAATTTTAGGCTCTGGATCTAAAGATGGTCTTGGTTGGTGTCGGGTTGTTAGCGATGCGGCTGAGATCTATAGAAAAAATGAAGACAGAATTGGTTTGTTCTTAAACGAAGAAACTAATGAAAATGCAGGATCTACTTTATCTGTTAAAACACTTTACACTGTTTACAGAGCATGGAGTGAAGATCGTGGAGAGAGACCTCTTACTCAGATTGCATTCCATAGAAAACTTATGGATAGAAACCTAAGCATCGTAGGCTCGGGTTCCCAGGCTACAGTTGGCGGACGTTCTTTAATTCCTAGAGCCGTTCCTTCTGGAGAAGTAGATTGGTCTGTTGCCGCTAGATTTTCTAGGTAAATATGAAACTTAAATGGACTAAAGAAAAAGATGCTCGCTTCTGGGATAAAGTCTATGTCGATGAAGATGAAGATTGCTGGCTTTGGTTTGCTGCTATAACTAGCAGTGGGTACGGGGCTTTTTCATATAGCAAAGGTAAATTAATAAGTGCTCATAAAATATCTTGGGCTATACATAAAAATAATGACACTCTATCCCCACGTAATCTACAAATTATGCATCTCTGTGACAATAAAGTTTGCGTTAATCCTCATCATTTAGCCATGGGAACTGCTAGACAAAACAATCTAGATGCCTTTAAAAGAGGTCTAAATACCCCTATAAATAAGATAGTTGGTAGACCTAGTCAAAATCCTTACTGTAAACACGGACATGAACGTAGTAAAGAAAACACTATTATTAAAGATGGCTACAAACTTTGCAAACTTTGTAGACAAGAAACCTACCGTAAATCCAAACTCAAAAAACACCCCTCCCCCTAATCTCATCCTCCTCCTCTGCCTCTTACGGAATGAGAGCGCGAAGAAACGTATTTTCAAAGCAAGGTATAATTAAGCATCTAACAAAGGATTCCCGTGCCAATTCTTGGTTCTCAATCTTCAGGTGCAAAAGCAGCCCCAGCCACTCCAACTATAGGAACACCAACTTTAACCAACTCAACAACAGTTTCAATTCCTTTCACCGCTCCTGATAGCAAACTTCCAATTACCTCTTACACAACTACCTCCTCTCCTTCTATTGCCTTAACTACGTCAGGTACTTCTACTCCACTAACTGTTACTGGTTCATTTGTTGCAGGAACTACTTATACATTTACAATTACTGCAACAAACGCAAATGGAACTTCGTCTTCTTCAAGTACGTCTACTTCAGTTACTCCAGAAAAACCAGCGCCTAGTACAGTTTCAACAATGGGAGTAGGCGGTGGCGGTTGTGGTCAGTATACAAGTGCAGGCGGAGGCGGCGGAGGTGGTGGTGAAGTTTTAGTTAATAATAGTTTCTCTATAACTACAAATACTAACTATTCAATTAGTATTGGTGCAGGTGGAACAAATGCTCCAGTTGGTAATGGTCCACCTTTTGCATATAGCGGCGGCGCTAGTACAAGACTTGGTAGCAATGCCCGCGGCGGTATTTATGCAACTTGGGCGTATCCAAATTATGGTCAAGGTGGAGCATCTGGTAATGGTAATGACGGCAATGGCGGTGGTGGTGGCGGTGCTGGTGCTGCTTCAACTAGTGCAACAGGTGGTGCAGGAATTACTTATAACTCGGTAGAATATGGCAAGGGCGGTAGTACTGGCGGTGGTTCAGGTGCTGGTGCAAGGACTGGAGTTAACACTGGTGGTGGTGGTGGCGGAAGACAAGGTAACGACCAATTTGGAATTCCTTCACCATATACCCCATGTTGGGGAAGAGATGGAGTGGTTATTGTGAGATATAGTGACACTTATAAGGATCCAACAATTGGTGGCGGACTAGTTTATACAAAAACTACTGATGGTTCTACTTTAGTTTTTACATTTACAGCTGGCTCCGATAATATAAGTTGGGCAGCATAATGGCACGCTACGCTATCCTAGATGAAAACAATTTTGTTATAAATATAATTGTAGGACGAGAGCCAGGAGAGTTGGTAAACGGAGTTTCAGACTGGGAAACTTATTACGGTGTTCATTTAAATAAAATGTGTAAAGTAACTTCTTACCCCAACTGGGCAGTTATTGGTGGGATATACGATACAGTGAACAATGTTTTTATCTCTCCACAACCTTTTCCTTCTTGGATCCGATCAGGTTCTTTCTGGGAAGCTCCAACTCCAAGACCAGAAGATGACAAATTTTACACTTGGGATGAAGACTCCCTTAGTTGGATAGAGCAAACTCAACCTTAACCAGTTTTAAATTTACTACCTATATCTCCGATTCCTTTTAGGGAACGAGAGCGCGAAAAAACAGATTTCAAATTCACGATATAATTAGTAAATACTTTTAGGAGCCTCATGCCCATTCTAGGAACGCAAGCCTCACAAAACACTAAATCATTCTTAGGTCTTGCTGTTGATTATTTAGTTGTTGCTGGTGGTGGTAGCGGAGGCTATTCTGGTGGCAATCCAAATGGTGGCGGTGGTGGTGGAGCAGGTGGTATGCGCTCTACAGTTACTGCTACTGGCGGTAGTGGTTCTTTAGAATCTGCTTTAACTTTATCTTTGAATACTAATCACACAGTTACGGTTGGTGCAGGTGGTGCTGGTGGTGTTGTTGTTGCCAATGGTAATAATTCAGTTTTTGCAACAATTACTTCAACTGGCGGTGGTAGCGGTGCAGATTGGATTGCCCCAAACATAACACAAAATGGCAATGCTGGCGGTTCAGGTGGTGGCGGTACAGGCGGTTCAGGCTATACACCTCACGGCACAGGCGGTGCTGCTTCTCCTGCTGGTCAAGGTTTTGCAGGTGGTAATGCTTCAGGTACAGGTGGAAGTACAGCATCTGGCGGTGGTGGCGGTGGCGCTAGCGCAGTTGGAACTAATGGCGCAAGTGGCGCAGGTGGTTCAGGTGGTGATGGTAGAGCAACATCAATAAGTGGTTCATCAGTTACTTACGCTGGCGGTGGTGCATCTACTGGAACAAGTAGTGGTGGTACTGCAGGAACAGGTGGCGGCGGAACTGTAGGAAGTGCTGGAACCGCTAATACAGGTGGCGGTGGAGGCGGTAGTTCTACAGGTAATAGTGGCAACGGCGGCTCAGGAGTTGTAATTGCACGCTACGCGGGAACTGAGCAAAAAGCATATGGCGGAACTGTAACAACATCTGGTGGAAATACAATTCACACATTTAATTCATCAAGTTCTTTTTATACAGGTTCTCCTAAAGCAAGTGGTGGAACAATTAGTTTTGCTAGTGGATATTTTTATCACGCATTTACATCGACTGGATCCTTTACTCTTACTCCGTCCGAGGCTTTAACTGTTGATGTTTTGGTAATCGCAGGTGGTGGTGGTGCTGCTGGTTATATATCCTCAGGATACGCAGGGTCATCAGGTGGTGGCGCTGGAGGTTTATTAAATTTTGCATCTGAAAGTCTTACAGCAAATGCAGGATATACCGTAACTGTTGGCGCTGGTGGCGCTGGCGGAACAGCCAATACAAATAATGGTACTTCGGGTACTAATTCTCGATTTGGTAGTTTAACTACAGTAGTCGGTGGTGGTTACGGCGTAAATAGATATGTAGCAGGTGGTGCACTTGCTGGTGGTAACGGTGGTTCAGGCGGAGGAGGTGCTGGAACTGCTGGTGGTTCTCCAACATCAGGGCAAGGAAATAGCGGTGGAAGTGCGATAGCAGTCAATGGTACTGGTGGAGGCGGAGGTGCTGGCGCCGCTGGTGGAAACTCAACAACCGATAATGGTGGTAACGGTGGTGCTGGCATAAATACATATTCAACTTACGCAAGTGCAACCTCTACTGGAGTAAGTGGTTATTACGCAGGTGGCGGAGGCGGAGGAGTATACGCAAACGGAACTCCAGGTACAGGCGGCTCAGGTGGCGGTGGCAGTGCTGGCAGTAACTCTGCTGGTGTATCAGGAACCGCGAACACAGGCGGTGGTGGTGGTGCGGCTAGTTATGCAAGCGGTATGGGAACTGTAAATGCAACAGGAGGCGCTGGTGGTAGCGGTTTAGTTATTGTTAGGTACGCAGTCTAATTTTAAAAAATGAAATATATAACTAAAAAATTAAATATAGACACCTTTTTATCTATACTTATAGCATCCTTATTTCTTATTCTTTTTTCAAACCAATCTATGCGTCAAATACAGGTTGATTTTTGGGTAAATAATCCAAATCTAAATCCAGCAAATGGTCACATTAATACAACTAGTTTTAGATAGATTTATTAGTTAGCCTTAAAAACCCTAGATCCACCACCTCTACCACCCATACCTCCTCTAAAACTTGGAAGTCTTCTGGCGGCGGGAGATTTTGCGGTTAATTTTCCACCAATAAATCCTTTAGGTGGTTTAATAAGTAGAGCCGTTAAAGCATGAACTAGAGCATCTACTCTATCTGGAGATTTTCCTTCACCAGGAATCCATGCAGTCATTTGATCTTCTAACTCTGCAATGTATCCAATATGGTGAACTCTTTCTTGTTCATATGCAAGAACTACTGGCTCTGCTCTAAGTTGTTTTCCATGTTTAGAGTGAACTTCAAATACTTTTACATTTGGGTCAATAGCATTAATAGCATTAGTAACTAAGGCTCCACCCTGATTTACCTCTGCTACAACTGGTGCTCCCCAACGCCTAGCCATCTCTACAACTTTATTTGCCCAAACTTCAGGAGAACCATGAATAGTTGCATCCTCTAAAACCCAAGCGTGACGTTTATATAAATCTCTATCTGCAGTTGATGCAACTACAACAATTCCACAAGCATCTCGTGGGTTCTCCGCTACGGATGGGTCAACTCCAATAACTCTTAAAGGAGTGTGTGGTGGTAAAACATTTTGTCTAGCCTTACTTATCATCTCTATTGTCCATAGTGCACCTTCAATAGAATCAAGCATCTCTCCATAAAGTTCCTGCTTTGCTAATCTTGTTCCTTCATACACTCCCAAAATTGTGTCTAAATATGCAGAGCTTAAGTTTCCAGAGTTGTCCATAGTAGATCCTCTAGTAACAACAACTTTACTACCTTTCTTTTCTTCTTCTAATAAAGAATAAAGAAGTGATACACGCTTTGGAGTTGTTGTAATCATAATTTGTGGATTAGCACCTAAACGAGTTCCAACACGTAAGTTATCAAAAGCAGTCATACCAGCAGCATCTGGAGTCTGGCGCCATGCAGCTACTTCATCCCCCCAAGCGTGGGTGAATTGCGGACCACGAAGTGAGTCTGGCTCATCTGCTGTAAAACAGGTAGCCGTATTTCCATTAGGCCAAGTTAAACGACGTTTAGATGGTTCATATAATGGACGCTCACTTGGTGGAGTCACATTCATAATTCCTGATTCACCTTCAACAAGAACGTCACGTACATCTGCTGCAGTACGAGCAACAAGTGCAAAACGTCTTTGACCAGTGTTTGTATACTTTGCTGTTTCTCTTACCCACTCAGCCGCTGCTCTTGTTTTTCCAGCACCGCGACCAGCAAGATAAATCCAAATATTCCAATCACCCTCTGGTGCTTGTTGTTCTGGACGTGCCCATGAATGCCAATCCCAGAGAAGCATCTCTGGATCTAAGTCCGCCAATACTGCAGCTTTTTCTTCTGGAGATAAAAGAGATATCTTCTCCATAAAACTTTGTCCCATACTTAAACTTTACTCGCTCTATTAAGACTTCTTTGTACTCCATAATATAAAGGAGCAGCCGAATTTAGTCCCAATCCTTTTGCTAAATCTTGTAATGAGAATCCATTTATATACTCTTTTGTAAGTTGATTGTGGTAGAAAACAGATCCACCATTTTCTTTTGCTGTTTTTATTCTTTCTATTGCATTAGGTAGCTCTGATTTATCTGCTGTTCTTTCTTGCACAATATCTGATATAAATACTTTTTCCATAATAATTCTACGTCTAACTCCTGGGTACGCAACTTTAAGTACTCTTGCTAATTCTGGAACATTTCCGCCTAAAGAAGAGAATTCAACTAAAAGTCTTGTGTACTCTCTACTTGCTCTATGAGCAGGAGTGTCTTGTTTTCTTGAGCCGTAAGCCTTTTTTGCCAGTGGAAAAAGTGCTTCAATTTTAACTTTATATTGGGCTACTAACTCTGAATTCATTGATCTCCATTATGCTTGTACTTATTGTATCTATAGCATACTAGAGTTTTTATACTGTGGGTTTTACGACTCGTCTTCTCTATGTCGAATAGGATAAGTTACTGCCCAAGCAACAAGAGTTCCAATAATGCTCCAGCCAACAATTGTTTTTGCTGAACCATCTAGCACTACCCAAGCAATGAACATACCTAGTAAGGTCCAAAGCTGATCTATCATGTCAGTAATTACTCTTCTTATCATGGCTTTCTTCTCCGTATTCTTGGGTCTCCCATTGCTCCACCAGCAGACCCACCACCACTTGGGGTGCTAGGTGCACTTCTAGTACTGCTTACTGCGTTGGCTGCGACTCCTACTGCATTGATAGCAGCGTTACTAGCAATAATTGCTGATACAACCATTTTCTCTGACTCTTCTCTTTCTTCCTCGCTCATATCTGCTCCAATATTTAATACGGCCATAACTGCTTGACCTGGGTCATTAAATATTGCGCCAACAAATTCAGAAGGAGACTCCAACACCTGTAGCGCTGCAGCAACCTCTGCGATAATTATAACATCGTTACCATTTTCATCTTTTCTAACTTCTACAGGGGTAGTTGCTGGAAGATCCTCGTATGTTAATCCAGCATCTTGTATGTTTTCTTTAGTAACTGCTTCTCCCTCTGCTGCTGTAATTAATGCTTCTGCCACTAAATCTCTCTCTGCTTCTGTAAATGTCCCATCTTCAGTCAATGCTTCTGATAAGTTATTTACTTCAGAGTTTGTAATATCACCATCTGACATTAATGCATCTATGATCAACTCGGACTCGGCTGAAGATAGACCATTTTCAGATATAAGGCTATCTACTAGTGCAGTCATTTCTTGATTAGTAACTACTCCATCTGAGGTAAGTGCATCTATAACCAGTGCTGCCTCTATTGCAGTTATCCCGCCATCTGTTAAATTAGAAGCCAAGTCAGATATTTCACTCACTGAAATGACCCCGTCGGATATCAATGCTTCTAATACTGCTTCAGCATCTGATGCACTAACTGTTCCGCTATTAATCAAATCTTCAACAACATTTTGAACCTCTTCAGCAGTCATATCTGCTAGATCTGTAGGTACCTCATCTACTGGAATCTCTGTAGGAATCTCTGTAGGAATCTCTGTAGGAATCTCTGTAGGAATCTCTGTAGGAATCTCTGTAGGAATCTCTGTAGGAATCTCTGTAGGAATCTCTGTAGGAATCTCTGTAAACGGATTGTAGACTGGCTCATAGGTTGATCCACCAATATTTAAACTTGCACTAGAAAAAGGTATTGAAACTATGATTTCTGAGTACTCACTTAATGGACCAGACCAGTTAGCAACTCTAACTGTGTAGGTAACACCTGGTGTTAAACCACTTAACTCGATGGATGCTGGAGCACCATCTGTATTTAATGTTTGACCAGCATATGGGTTTGCAGCGGTTAGATCTTGAGTAACAACTTGATAAAACCAAGTATTTGCCTCAAAACCAGTTGGCATTTCTGCCTCTATATACATAAATGTTCCAACTGCAGGTGCTGAAATTATTGGTGCTGGTGTAGGAATGTTGTTATTAATAGCAGATATTAGTTGACCTGATTTAGTGTTTAATGATGATTGAAGAGATGTTTTTGTTGACACCGCTGAATTCACGGTGTTAGTTAAAGATGTTGTATTGATTGCATTTATATTAGAAGTATTTGTAGTGTTTTGAGCAACTACTGGTGTAAGACTTTGATTTAGTTGAGCAATTGTTGCGTTTGCTGCGTCTACTGCTGCTTGAACTGTTTCTGTATTTGGATCTACATAAGGTGTAAAGGCAGGACCTTGGCTTATTTGTCCAGCAAACCCAGTGCCAACATTGGTGTCTGTAATGCTATTAATAGTTCCATTTGTAGTTTCTCTATAATTAAATCTTGCTTGATTGGGTATTGGTCCAATAGCAGTAACATTTGCTTGCCAAGCGCCGTTGACTGGATTTACATCAGCATTAAATCTTACTTGAGCCATTTGCGTAGAGGCATCTTGTTGCGGAAATGGACGAAGATCCCAAGCAATATCTAAACTTGTTCCAGTAGTTGCATAAGTAATTCCTGTTCCTGTACTCCAGGTTGTCCAGTCCCATCCTGCTATAGAGATAGAGGGTGCAGTGGGTGTGCTCCAGTAGTTGCTACCTTCATTTACTCCAAAGGTAATAGTTGCATTACTTCCAACATACACATTGTGGTAAAGCGTTCCGCCCATTAATAAATCAAATGGTAGGTTCATAATAACACCCACATCATCTACGTTAGATAAAACATTTGTACTCGTCCCAATAGTGGCTTGCAAACTATTAACTGCTGTTTGAGCATTATCAATTGCAATATTGGCTTGAGTTAACTCAGTTTGGGCAGTTGCTTGTGCTGTAGATGCTGCTGTTTTTGCTGTAGTAACTTGAGATATTTCAGTTTGTGCTGTGGTAACAGTAACACTGTCTATTGCTGTTTGAGCAGTTGTAACAGTTGCCTTAGCATCTTGAACTATTTGTGAACTTTGATCTATAGGAGTAGCAGTTAAATTTACAGCGTTTATTGTTGCTATTGCTGTATCTACCAAGGCTACACTTGTTTGCGCACTAGTTACTGATTGAGTAACTGTAGAAACTGCAGCCTGAGCCTGACTTAACTCAGTTTGGACATTTGTTACTACTGCTGTGGCTGTGTCTGTGGCTGCAACTGCTTGTTGAACTTCTGTAGTAGCAGTTGCAAGAGCCGTATTAACTGCCTGTTGAGCAGGGCTAACAACAACTTGTTCTTGGTTATCGGAAGCCTTGGCATGGTTTGGTGACATTATTGAAAAAACTGTAATGCATAGGCTTATCCCAAGAAACAATAAAAATCTGCGTTTAAAATTAATCAATCAGCGTCCCCCAGGGGTAGGGTTTTATATCTTATTAATTTAGTTTTTTACTAAATTATCCCTTAATTATACTTTATTTTGTTTATTTCCTTAAATAAATATGTCGTACAGTTGATGGATACCACTTAACTCCGCCTAAAACTGTATTTATTCCTTCGCTGTTAAGTTTTTCTGCTATTGCTTTATAAGAAAGACCTAAAGTTCTCTCAGATAATATTCTCTCTGATATTGATTTTTCAACTAAAGGCAGTGGTCCTAAGTCAACTCCCCATACTTTTTTATTATCACGTCTATCTTGATGAACATCTTTTTGGCGAAGTGAAATCATTCCTCTTTCCATCTCTGCCATGGCACTCATTATGGTTACTACAAACCGTCCCTGGTAGGTAGCAGTATCTAAACCAAGATCAAGAAGTGCTAGACGCCATCCGTATTTATGTGAACGATCAACAATGCTAAGAAAGTCTCTAGTAGAACGAGCAAGTCTGTCAAGACGTGTGACGAACAAAGCCTCTGCTTCACCTTTATCAAGACTCTCTAATGCAGCAGTTAATACAGGTCGCCCAGTTATGTTCTTACCTGAACGACCCTCTTCACGAAGCATTTCTACTTCATACCCCTGAGACTCCGCTGCATACTTAAGTTGCTTTTCTTGGGCATCTAGACTCACCCCATCGTCAACCTGCATCTGAGTAGATACTCTTGCATAGCAATAGGCTATTTTTTTATCCACTAGGAGATTTCCTGATATCTATATATTTGTTTAAATAACAGCCCAACTGCTAACAGATCATCTAATTGACCTATAACTGGAATAAAATCTGGTATTAGATCAATTGGAGACACTATATACAAAAGTAAAACTATTATGGATAGTTTTCCTTTTAGTGGAGTTTTTGAGGATTTAACCACTTTTATAATATCTTTAATATTTAAAGGTAGTTTTTTAAACAAACTATTCTTCATCCTTTACTACTCTAAGATTCTTAGTTTTATTAAGATCTTTCATTAGTTTTTGATAAGTATCATCAAGTTTGCCTTTTTTAGGTTTTTTAATAAAAAAGCCAAGAAATGCTTTAATTAGAGAATATACAATTGCTAAGCCAAAAAGTACTACTAAAACAACTAACCCCCAGCCAACAATTGCTACCAGCATTTGAAATGCTATTTCGAAGGGTTGTTTCCAGTCTACGCTCATTACTGCCTCTTTTCTGGGGATTTTCCCCACAAAAAGACTATATCACATACAGACTTAGACTTAAAACTGTACGTCTTATGCCTTCCCTTAGAGGGATTTCATAAGTGTCACATTGGACGATTTTGAAGCGTTTTACGCTTGTTTAGACTGCGTACCTTATTATAACGATACCTGAACCGCCTGCTGCACCTGCACAGCCATTACCTGAGCCAGCACCACCGCCACCACCAGTATTTGGTAATCCTGGCTCCGCATAACTTTCAGCATTAGCATTAAATACAGCATCACCACCGCCGCCATTACCACCAGCACCTTGATTAGTTTTGTTTGGACCTCCAGTAGATGTTCCTGAGGCTCCACCGCCACCACCAGCGTACCAATAGGTTCCACTTACATTTTCGCCAGTTCCAGTCGCAACGCCCCAACTTGAGTATGCAGATGAACCAGCACCGCCATTACCACCTGCAGTACCTGTTGAAGCTTGTCCAACTCCTCCAGCTCCACCGCCGCCACCTGCTCTATCTACTTGATTACCACCAGCGCCACCAGCATAACCTTCTACCGGTGAATAACCGCCCGCGTTGCCACTTCCTCCAGTTCCAGAAATTCCATTTGCTCCACCACCTGAGCCACCTGAGCGACCTGAACCAGCACCATAAGAAGCAGCACCACCTCCACCAGTTGTACTTATTGTAGAAAATCCTGAGCCAGCAATAGAAGATGTAGTACCATCTCCTGCTTGTTGTCCATCAGTGTTGTTTCCAGCACCACCAGCGCCAACAGTAATTGTATAAGCAGTAGCGTTGTTGAATGACTGAGAAGTTAGTCCTCTAAGACCACCTGCTCCACCTCCACCACCAGTTCTTCCACCACCTCCGCCTCCTGCAATTACAAGAACTTCTGCTCCTGTTATGTTTTGACTTGGAGTAAATGTTTCTGACTTAGAAAAATAATGATACCAATAAGTACCATCTACACTAATTGAGCCACCCGTGGCTTTTGGAGAATTAGTTGCTGAAGCTGCAGACAAAATTCCTGTCGATGTGAATGTGTGAATTGTCTTGCCGTCTTGTGAAGTTACAGTTCCACCAGTTCTTACTTGTGGGCCTGCATAACTAATAATTACTAAACCTGAGCCACCACTTCCTCCGGTATAACTAGCACCATACTCACCGCCACCTCCGCCTCCACCGCGATTTTCAGTGCCTGATGTAGGAACATTACCAGTACTACCACCACTTCCACCGCCACCAGTACCACCAGCACCTCCACTTTGTCCATTGCTACTTCCACCACCTCCGCCACCTGCGTAGGTAATTGATGAACCACTAATTGAAACTGCTACACCTGCGCCACCAGGAGCGCCTGCACCACTAATTTGTGTGCCAGCTGCCCCTGCTCCTCCGCCAGAGCCGCCGCCGTAAGCAATATTGTAACTTCCTGCGTAAGAGCTACCTCCGTTATATCCTTGATTAGCTACTCCAAAACCATACCTGCCATAACGAGCATGAGTAGCACCACCACCACTACCTCCGTGCATTGTGCCATTAACATCTACATCATTACCAACAGCGCCACCGCCGCCGCCACCGCCATAAGCAACAATGTTAGCGAATGATGAGTTTTCCCCTACAAAACCATTTCTGCTACCAGTACTAGCACCGGCGCCACCTGCACCTACTACTACAAGATAATTAACATTGTTCAAAATATCTATTTTTGACTCTAAAGAACCGCCACCACCGCTTGCAGTTACAGTTGAACGTAAACCACCAGCACCTCCGCCACCTGCGGCGTTATGCCCACCGCCACCTCCGCCTGCAACAACAAGGTAGTCAACAGAGACAGATAAAAATGATTTAGTATTTTGAGATGCTGCTGTTCCTAGAATTGGCATATTACTCCTTAAAGATAGTTAATTATACCTTGATTTTAAAAACTCGTTTTTTCGCGCTCTCGTTCCGTTAAAAGAAAAAGAGGAGGCAGCAGGGTTTAGGAGGGAAGGATTAGGAAGGAGTAGGGATTGAGGGGGGAGGTTTTTTGTTTGGTTTTTTTAAGGAGTGTGTTGTAGTAATCAACCAGCGTTGTGATTTTCTCATTTGCTCTATCTACATCTCGCTTGTGAGCATCTTGCTCACGGATTAGTTGAAGAGAGTTACTAGCAATAATATCGCTGGTGTATTTAATGCAGTAGTTAGATTGACCGATGGTCATCTTTCTTTGGTCAGCAAGATTTGAAGATTGAACTAGCAAGGCTGTTATTAGAAGAACTATAAATATAGATAAAGCCTGAATTGTTATTTTTGGGTTTATACTAATTCTTTTAGACTTTTGTTTATCTACTGATGGCATTAGACTGCGTACCTTACGATCACGATTCCTGAGCCACCAGCACCACCTGCACCGCCGTCGCCACCACCTCCACCACCGCCACCGCCACGATTTGCTGTGCCGTTGCTTCCAGTTTGTCCACCGTTGCCGCTATTACCACTGCCAGCGCTACCTGGCGTTACGCCGTAACTACCACCACCTCCGCCGCCGCCTCCAGCATATGTAATTGACGAACCACTAATGCTATTTGATAAACCATTACCACCATTGCCTGAATAGGAACCAGAACCTCCACCACCTGCTGCACCTGCACCACCACCACCGCCAGCAGATGTACCAATACCTTGACCACCATTATTTCCTTGACCACTTGGCGAGGCTAAACCTAAATTAGAATTGCCACCACCCCAGCCTCCTCCACCACCAGAGCCACCGTTATTTGCACCGCCGCCAGGTCCAGACCCACCACCACCACCTGTAGATGTAACTGTTGAAAATATAGAATTACTGCCACTTGATCCATTACCATAACTACCGACGCCGCCACCCGATCCACCAGCACCAACTGTTACTGTGTAGGCCTGTGCAGTTAAAGATAATTGAGAACCACCAATAGAAGTTCTATATCCACCTGCTCCTCCTCCGCCACCATTACTTCCACCTCCTCCACCTCCAGCAACTACTAAGTAGTCAGCATATAATGCTTCAGTTGGGGTAAATGAGAATGTTCCTGTTGATAAAAATGTATGAACAAAATAATTAGTTCCACCAGATGAGTAAAAACTAATATCTCCACCTGTTGCTTTAGCAAGAGCAGTAATAAAATTACCTGAGGATGTAAATGTATGAATTGTATTTCCACCAGATGTTGTGACTGTTCCGCCAGTTGCTTTTTGCTCAGTGCCTGCGTAGCGAGCAATTACAATTCCTGAGCCGCCTGCGCCCCCGGCGGGAGAACCACTTTGTGAACTATTACCACCGCCACCTCCGCCAGTATTTGCAGTTCCAGAACTACTTGGAGCATTGCCACCTCCACCTAAGCCACCAACTCCGTTAAGTCCATTTTGTCCTCCACCGCCACCACCCGCGTAGTAAGAAGATGAACCTGTTATTGAGTTTGCTTTACCAATTCCTCCGTTAGGTGCATTACTTCCAGTAGAAGTTACTCCTGCAGCACCTGCTCCGCCGCCGCCACCACCTGCACCACCACCAGTTCTACCATTACCACCTACATTACCAAAACCTAAACCTGAATATGTATTTTGAGTTGTTGCACCGCCGCCGCCAACACCACCATACTCACCGCCGCCTCCGCCTGAACCACCAGAAATACCGTTTACTCCACCGCCACTCCAAGTACCTCCACCGCCACCACCAGTTGCAGTATAAATTGAACCAAATGTTGAATCAATTCCACTATTCCCCCTATCTCCATTACCTACACCACCAGCGCCACCAGCGCCTACGCTTATTGAATAACTTGTTAAGAAATCTAATCCATATTCAGTAGAGTAAACATATCCACCTGCTCCTCCTCCGCCGCCGTTATACCATGCACCTCCACCGCCACCACCTGCAACTACAAGTAAATCAACTTTTAGATTAAGAAAAGATTTACTGTTTTGTGAGGCTTGCGTTCCTAGAATTGGCATGAAACTCCTTTAATTATGCTTAATTATATCGCAGTTTGAAAACTCGTTTTTTCGCGCTCTCGTTCCGTTATAGGAGGAAGAGGCAAAGATAAAAAGGGGGAGGGTTAAAAGGTTATGGTTCCTGTAGCGTTAAATTGGTAGTAAACATAATTACCATAACTACCAGATACTGGATCACCAGATGTAGACACTGCTGCTCTTGAAGTACGAATAATTACTACACCACTACCTCCGCCACCACTTGCTGGACCGCAGTAATGCAAACCATTTCCACCGCCGCCAGTATTCGCTGTGCCACCGCCGCCATCATAAGTATCACCAGTAGGAGAGTTTTGAGCGCTTCCTCCGCCGCCGCCTGCTCTACCAACAGATGTTCCAGTTATAGATGATGAAACACCTACTCCACCATCGCCACCTTTATTGGTTCCAGAACTACCTCCAGTAGCGTTACCTCCCACTCCACCTGCTCCACCTCCGCCACCTTGATTATAATTACCAAAAGGATTGACTGGGTTTCCACCATTTGTATTTGTACCACCACCATAACCTTGTCCTGAAGTACCAGCGCCACCTGAATAAGTTCCAGATGTACCACCTGCGGCACCGCTACCTGAACCACCAGTAAAACCAGCACCAACAGCAACTGAACTACTTCTACCTCTAGCGCCACCAAGTGATGTTATGGTTGTTATACCAGAGCCAGAAAAAGATGAATTATTACCTTGAGTACCATTACTAGTCATTGTGCTAGTCCCACCAGCGCCAACTGTTGCTGTATAAGTAACTCCTGCAATTAAAGTTATCATTGATTCAGCACCTGCGCCACCACCACTTGATTCACCAACTACTGAAGATCTATAGCCACCTGCTCCAGCGCCAGCGCCACCGCAAAAACCACCGCCTCCTCCGCCTGCAATAACAATGTATTCAACTTGGACATCTAGAAATGATTTGCTGTTTTGTGAAGCGGAAGTTCCAAGAAGAGGCATTTAAATCCTTTGTTTAGATAGTTAATTATACCTTGCTTTAAAAACGTGTTTCTTCGCGCTCTCATTCCGTACTAAGAAAGAGAATCGGGATAATTTTCAGGGTTATCGATAATTAAAAGGTTAGGAAGGTTGGGAGGGATGGAGTGTCCAATTTTTTTGTGGGCGCTAAGGTGGTCAATCATTTCTTGCGTTGACTCTGCACAGAAGGAAGCCTCTAACTCGTCACCAAAATAACACATTGCGCACACTACGCCGCGACCAGGAATTGAATACACGTAAACATCCGACTCGCTGAACTTAGAATAAATCATATGCTTATTATATCAGTTAAGATTTCTAGCATGGATGAGATGGAAGACTTTGAGTATTGGTCGGATGATGAAAACGATGCATTTATAGAGCACTTGATTGAGGCTGGGGTTTTGATAGAAGATGGATTTGATGAAGATGGGGAAGTAACTTACACATATAACTTCGAATTAATGAAAGTTTTAATGCCAGCTATGTATGATGAAATTATGATTGGTTTAAATGATAATTTAGTTGCGCTATATGAAATGGGTTTTATAAAGATTGAATACAACGAAGATCTTAAAGCAGTCTTCTCTGCTACTGAAAAGGGAATGATGTACTTTAAAAGTGAAGGTTATTAAATGAAAGAACTCGGTTACAAAGAAATTAAACCTAAATGTAATATTATTCTTAGGCTTTATGGAAAAGTATTAATGGAAATAGGCTCTTGGTGTATTGAAAAGGGAATTAAATACGCAACTGTGTGGGAAAAAATCCCTGAAAAAAAGAAAAAAACAAAAAAGTAGTTCGGATATACGTAGGTAGGTTTCTTGTAGCGTAGGTTTTAATTACGCGACCAGCTTGTCCAATCATGGGCTATAACTCGCATCCCACGTATATCCTTGCCCATTGTTATAGGTTTCCAACGTCTTCAGTCTTTTGCTGAAGTACGGGGCTCATCGCAACCCCTATCGGTAAAAGAATACTACAGTTCTTTTACAAGTTTGGCAATATATGCAATAACCTCGGAAGGACGCCAAGAACTATCAACTTCAAGTTCTGCTATTTGAACAGCCAGTGCTTTCTTATCTACATGATTATCAAAACAGCCCCAGCCGTATTTAGGCTCTAATTCATTCATAATCTTTTTCCTATCCACTCAACTACATTTGCTGTAACCGCGTTTCCCATTTGTTTATACCTAGCCGAATCTGATTGATCCCCAGTCCAATCATCTGGAAATCCTTGTAATCTCTCGCACTCCTTAGGAGTAAGTCTTCTGACTGTTGTTGAGAAACTAACTGCTTGATGTGAAATTGTGTCAACGGTATATGCAGGAGCACCAGCCTGTGCTACTCCTAGCCCGTTTTGTTTTTTATCAAGTTCTCTAGCATCTTGAATTGGTGTAACTGATACAGCGTGAGCAGAGGATGTGTCTACAGTAAACATTGGATCTTCCACTTCACCATATCCTTTCCCTTGAGGACCAGCAGTATCTGCTCTACCAATTACAGTGTTTTGAATAGAGTGAACAATTGTTACTACTGCTCTAGAGTCTCCGCTGTTATCAAAAGCATTCAAGGTAGGACAAATAACTTTCTCACGCCAAACTTCTGGTGGCAATGTTCCATCTTCATACCTTGCACCACTTCTAATTACTTTGACGAACCACGATGTCTGTAACATCTTTATAGTCCCTCGCTTTCAAAGTAGATGAAACAGTATCTACTTCGTAATCTCCGAAGCCTCGCATCCTTGCAACAGTGCTTTTTCCAGCGCTGGTGGAAGAGTTTTTCCGCGACGAGTTGCTCGACGCATTATTCCTTCGCATGCTTTCGGACTCAATAAGTATCGGGGACTTACTTCTGTCTCTAGTACTTCCAACAATGAAGACTCGACGGCGTCGTTGGGGGACTCCGAAGAATTGCGAATCCAAAACTCGCCATTCGATGTGGCTATACCCTGAGTTGGCCATTTCAGAGATGACGACTCCAAAATCGCGTCCTTCGTTGCTTGATAAAAGTCCTGGCACATTTTCCAAGACGATAGTGTGTGCTTTGACTTCTTGCGCAAATCGTATTGCGTCCCAGAAGAGTCCACTTCTTGCCCCAGCGATACCAGCACGCTTTCCAGCGACGCTAACATCTTGGCACGGGAATCCTCCGCAGACAATGTCAACTTTTCCAATTAAGTTAATCTCCTTTGCCCACTCGATGGCGGTCTTAACATCATCATGTAATGGGATGTCAGGCCAATGTTTTTTTAATATCTTCTGAGCATTCTTATCTATTTCTACTTGACCAACGCATGTATGTCCTGCTTTTTCAAAGCCAAGATCAAAACCACCAACGCCAGCAAATAAAGAAACAAATGTGCTCACAAGCGACTACCTAACCATGTTGCAACATTTACAGTTACAGCATTACCTAGTTGTTTATACCTATGCGTATCCGCTTCGGTACTAGTCCATCCTAAAGGAAACCCCTGCAGAGTCTCGCACTCTTCAGGGGTGATTCTTCTAATATTTTCTCTAGCAACCATGGACATATTTAACCCACCAGTTCCCATAAAACTGGTGAGCGTATTTATCGTATCTCCTTGAATCCTAAAGCCATCTGACCTGTGAGGATGAAAAACAATTACCTCTTCTTGGCTCAAGACTGCAAGACGTATCTGTTTTTATCTAAGATTGGTTGGTAGCAAACGCTCTTTCCATCATGATTAGTTATGTAGCCATATCTAGCCATACGAAAACGTAGAGCACTTGGAGAGACACCTAAGCGCTTACCTAAGTGACGAACACTTACACCTTCAACGGTAATAGCATGGTTAATCAACTTAGTGTATTGCTCTGCCTCTTTACGGAAATTAGGAGAGTGTGAGCGTACCTTTTGAGCAATAGGCTTAAGTTCTAACAACTTAGATAGAGTTTTTTCTGAAGGCTCGGTTAGAACTTTAGGTTGCTTAACCGCTTTCATAGGAAGTTCTGGAACATAGAAGTCAACAGAGATCTTAGAAGAACTTAAATGTTTGTAATGTCCTTCAACAATTTGTCGAACTCTTTCTCTAGTAGTGATGCCTGATGCGTCCGCAATACTTTGAAGACTCCAGAAGGCTGATCTTAACTTTTTAATATAGGCGTTGCGAAGTTCTAAGTCATCACCTATCTTTTTAAAATTCTTATATACCTCTTGTGGCAATTTTGCATTGGTCTTTGTATATCCTTTAGGGGTCTTCATCTTTACTACCTTTTCTCTCTCGTTTGTCATTAGATGCAAATAGTATCAGGGCCTTTACAAAAAGTGCAAACTGGGTATCTTCCTGACTTTTTAAGCGTTTGACAAAGGGTATCTAGGCTTATACCCTATCTACATGGCTAAAAAAGATAAGTTTTATGACGAGGCAGCAGGTCCTACCTTATTTAGAATCTTTTTAAGAGCCTTGGTAATTGCAGTAATTATGTGGTTAATTCAAAGAATTGGTAACTCTTAAGAGTATTACTCTTTAGATTCTCCGTTATATAAAGAAACAGCATCAACAAGATTAGTAACTCTACTTGTTACGTATCCGCCTTCTTTATCTAACTTATCTTTAGCAGCCTGCTCATTCTCTGCAAGAACTTGAACAACCATAGTTACTGCATAGGTATAGCACTTAGTTGAATCTTTTTCCTTTGTCTTTGTATCTTGCTTTGCCATTTGAGTCCCTCTTTCATAGGAGTTATTACTTGAAGGATAGCAGATAAAGTGCGATTTTTCAGGCGCCCTGTCCGTGATAGGAGGCAGAGGAAGAGATTAGGAGGGGGAGGGGTGCATGCTTTTTGAGGCGTCTTTACGAGACATAAAAACGTTGGTTATTAAATAGTAGTATATCCGTAATAAATGATCTGCGATGCGCCACTGGTATTAGCAATTGTAAAGTCAAACCTATTACTACTTGTACCCGAGTATGTAGCGTCTGTGCTAATAGTACCTGCTACTCCTCTAATCTGATTAGGTATGGCAGTTAATGAAATAGGACTTCCGCCGCCAGTGTAGTTCCAAGCATATTGATATCCTATTGCTGCTACATTAGCATTTGACACACTGGCTGTAGCGTTCCAAACTATAATACCGTTAGGTATATTTCCCTTGACCCACATGGTGTATGTGCCACCACTTGGAACTTCAAAATTGTAGGTGTTAGTGCCTGTGGCAATAGTCCATGAGCCTGTAGTAGCAGCTGAACCTGTAGCACCAGTAGGTCCAGTATTTCCAGTAACACTTGCACCTGTTACACCTGTATTACCAGTTGCTCCCGTTGCACCAGTCTGACCAGTTGCACCAGTGTTACCAGTGCCAGTTGGACCAGTTGCACCTGTACTTCCTATATTACCAGTTGCTCCTGTTGCACCTGTCTGCCCTGTTTCACCTAACGCACTGCTCGACGACTCCAGCCAAAATCCGTCGTAGTACACAAACATAGTTGCAGAGTTAGGATCAAACCAAACGTCACCTGTTTCAGCACCTGTTGGAGCTGTAGTTTCAGCGGTAGAGAATACTCCGTTGTCTCCTGTTGTGCCCGTTGCTCCTGTGTTGCCAGTTGGACCGTTTGTTCCAGTTACGCCTGTTGCACCGTTTGTTCCAGTTGCACCAGTTGCGCCTGTGCTACCGACCGCACCTGTTGGTCCAAGCCATACCGTGCCATTCCAACGCCAAGTAATTGATCCGGATGAGAACGTTTGATTTAACGATGGGGAATCCGGGAAGTTAATTGGCATAAGGCTCCTTAAAAGATAGTCAATTATATCTTGAATTTAAAATGCGTTTTTTCGCGCTCTCTTTCCGTAAGAGGAAGCGGAAGAGAGGGGGGGTTAGGAGTTTTTGATTCCGTATAGGTGAAAGGTTGAACTGGTTTCAAAATTTCCACTAAGTTTTACAGAAGTTATTGCTGAAGTATTAGACCATAAACCAGCGGCTAACATAGTATACGCTTCATTATTTGCGTTATTTTCTGAAACAGAATCAATTGAAATTGATTTATGTTGTGAACCAGTATAGTTTGTAATATAAATTTGAACATTTCCAAATGTGTTTGCAGTAGCAGATGATTTTGGCAAACCTACTAAAACTACATTGCCACTGTAAGACCCATTAGTTACTGAACCATTTTCTCCCCAAACCCATCTGCCCTGTAAATTAGCGCTGCTTCCATTTATTTCTGAAATTTCTGAGTCAGGTGAACCAGTTGTGCTACGGGCAGACATTAAAATACATAAATGAGTATAGGTTGCAGGTATTGAAGTAAATGTAACACTCGCGGCTGAACTACCTAAAGTATTAGCCTGTATCAAAGTAAATGTATTTGCCATTATGCAGTCAAAATTCCGTAGAGTGAAAAGGTTGAGCCTGAATCAAAATTTGAAGCACTTGTAGGAGTTAATACTATAGAAGTAATTGCCGCTGTATTTCTCCAAACACCTGCATAAGCAATTGTTATTGTTGAGGCAGCACTACCTCTTGATAAAACATTTTTGTAAGTTGTAGTGTTTGAATAATTTTGAAAGTGAGTTATGCCAGCAGCATACTCTGTTGCGTGATGTCGTGCAATAAGAACTCCACTTGAATTATTGGTACTACCTGAAGACGCACTTGACCCAGTGCCATAAACATATACTGTTGAATAATTACTACCTGTGTCAGAATTAAATTGACACGTTATATCATTGGTGTCTGCAGAGATATCACTTGATGCTGATGTTATTAAAATTAAATCAGTATAACTTCCGCTAATACTAGAGAAGGTAATGCTTGAGGCAGGACTACTCAAAGTATTTGTCGCTATTGGTTCGTATGTTCCGCCTGCAGCCATTGTTATACCCCCTTAATTCCGTAGAGAGCAAGTTGTGAGTACTGTTTGAAAGGTGATGAAGTACCAAGTGCTTCTATAGTTATAGAGGTTATAGCACTGGTGCTTGTCCATAGGCCAGACTTAAATGACACGCTTGAAGCGTTGTAACCATTAATTGTATTTGCATTTGTACTTATTCCTTCTATAGTTCTAAGAACTTTATTTTTATTTGTAGAGCTATAATTCAAAATTTCTGTAATGAATGTACCAAAAAATGGTGCAGCAGCAACGCCTGGTATGGCGCTTAAATAAAGGAAATCTCCTAACCCCTCTGTAGCAGCATATGCACGAGGGGGAGAATCGTTAATACTGGATCCTAAAATATGGTCTCTATAGTTTGAGCCTGTATCACTGTTAAATCTAAGAGTTCCATATCCACTTGGTTGTGGACCTGGTCTACTACCTTGCAATATCCCTCTTATCTGCAGATGCATAAAAGTTTGTGGTATTGAACTAAAGGTAATAGTTGATTGACCACCCGCGCCTACTGTTGTTGTTGCAATAGACTCGAAGGAGCCAAAGGATTTGCCTGAAAACTGCGAAGCAATCGTACCTAGAATATTCACGCGGCTCCTAATGAAAGATAGTTAATTGTATCGCAGAAAGTAAAAGTTTATTTTTTCGCGCTCCCGTTCCGTAAGAGGAAGAAGAGACGGAAAAAAGGGGAGGGAGGGGGGGGATTAAGGTCCGAATGTCCAAGCGTTAACTGACCCTTTTTTTGCTTTTGCATAAAGAAAATCTTTTTCTGCTTGTATGCCTACAATTCTAAATGTCATTTGATTTATGTTTGAAAGATTAATAATTCCTTTACCGTTGCGAACTAAAGAAAATTTAATGTTTTCATATGCATTATCTTCTGATGTAGCAAATGTTCCAAACGTTATGTCTCCTGGAGCAAGTGGGTGAGACCCTAACATTAAGTATTGTCTTAATTCTTTTTCATCTTCTTTTTTCATCTCTAAACCCCTATCACTTCCTACGCTAATCATTTCGGTCATGGGCAGAAGTATACACATATCTTGTAAAAATGCGTTTTTTCGCGCTCTGTGTCCGTGATAAGAATCGGCGGAAAGGATTAGAGGGGGGAGGTAGGGATAAGGTTAGGAGTTTTTAATTCCGTAAAGTTCAAAGGTTGAATTTGCTACAAAATTGGTAGCTCCTGATGAAGCACAAAAAATGCTAACTGAAGTGATTGCTTCACTTCCACCATTAAATAAAACTCCACTCCAACTTAGAAAAGCATCAAATCCATTATTTTCTACTACTGATTCCCCAAGAAAAGTGTGTGGTGTAGCGCTAGTATAAGATGGAATATAAATTTCGGAATTGCTAAAAGTGTTTGAAGTTGCAGGGTTTGAAGGTAGATCTCCAATAATTCTATAAGCAGCAGGGTTTTTGTTTGAGCCTGTGCCTGTAAGATAAGAGTACATACCTATCCAAGAATAACCAGTATTACTTACTTGTGAATTAAAACCAATAATAAGATTTTCTCTAAAAGCATCCACAGAACTACTTCTAGCACTTATCAAGATTTTCAGGTCAGTATAGGTTTGTGGAATGCTTGAAAAAGTAACAACATTTGCTGGGGTCGATATTGTCTGAGAGGCTATTTTAGTAAATGTTGCCATTATGCCGCCTTAATTCCGTATAGTGTAAAACTTGAACCAGCCAAATAACTAGATGAATATGAAAAAAGTTCAATAGAGTTTATGACAGCCGTACTTCTCCAAGTGCTACAAAAACTAGTTATCTCTGCTAATCCTGTATTTGCGTATTTTGATAGAGATGTTTTCTTTGCTACTGTACTTGAGTAACTAAATATTTGAATTATGCCTGATGCAGTAATAGTATTTGGTAATTGTCCCGCTGCGTTTAATCCATAACCATGAGTCATATTAGTGTAGTTTCCACTAGCAGGAGCAGCAGTTCCTACTGCGTAAAAAACTGTTGAACTATAGTTTGATTCGCTATCGCCGTTATATCTTAAACCAACATTTGCTGGCCCTGTTTGACCAAGATTACAAACAATTACTAGATCAGTGTAAGTAGATGGGATAGAAGAAAAAGTAAGAGTTGTTGCTGGACTTGCCAAAGTATTAGTTGCTATTGGATCATATGTTACTGCCATTTTATTTACCCCTTAATTCCATAGAGAGCTACAGTTGTTCCAGCATCCCATTGGGCTGCCCCACCGAATTTTATGTTTAATGATGAAATTGCAGATTGATCTACCCATAAGCCTGACGTAAGCAAGATAGCAGAGTCGTTACTATTTCCATCTTTTCCTGAATAATTTCTAATTACTTTATTTTTAGTTGTACTTGTATAGTCTAAAATATCGCATACTTGAACTCCAAAAAGATTTGCTGCTGATAGTGCAGCGGTGTCTGCTCCCCAATACATACCAAAAGATAGAGCACCAGAATCATAAGTTCCAATAGTAGTTGCGTTTCCATAAATAACATGGGCTCTATAAGTACTTGATGATTGACCATTGAAATCTATATAACCACCAGCGCCAGTTGCAGAGTAAGTACTTCTGAACAAACCTCTTAATTGTAAATGCTTATATGTTTGTGGAATACTAGAAAACGATAGTATTGATTGTGAAGAAGTGAGAGTAATTGTGGCAATAGATTCGAAGGAGCCAAAAGGCTTACTCGAGAATTGCGAAGCAATCGTACCTAGAATATTCACGGGGCTCCTAAAAGTATCTGCTAATTATAGCGTGTATTTTAAGTAGGGTAGATACATCTCCGGTACTCTTTTGTGTATGGGGCTGAGGGAAAGTTATGAAGTAAAATCAATTACATATCAGCAGGCAATGGCTGTTGTAGTAGAGAAACATTACTTACATCGCAAGTGTCCTGTGAGCCATGCCTTTGGTTTATTTGAAAGGGCAGGGGATGAATTAGTTGGAGTTGTTACATATGGTGTTAGTCCATCATCTACTTTACTAAAAGGGATCTGTGGTCCTGAAGAGGCTAAGAATGTGTATGAGTTAAATAGGTTGTGGGTTGATGACAAAGTGCCTAAGAATGGGGAGAGTTTTTTGGTAGCCAATACCATGTGCTTATTAGATAGGGAAATAGTTGTCTCCTTTGCTGATACATCCCAAGGGCACGTAGGTGTGATTTATCAGGCCGCAAACTTTATTTATACGGGGCTTTCGGCAAAATTTAAGGATCCTAAAGTTGTGGGCAAAGAGAATATGCACCACGCTACATATGCCAACGGATTAACTAACGCTCAAGTTATTGAGAAGTTTGGCGCTGAGAACGTTACTTTTGTAGATAGACCACGTAAACATAGATACATATACTTTAATTGTGATAAAAGACGTAAGAAGGAATTAGTTAAAAAGTTAAGATATAAAACTATTCCTTACCCGAAGAGGTAAGATTTTTAGACGCTGTATCTGAGTGAGCATAGATGTTTGATGCTAAGCCAACTAATGTGTTTTCATATTTAGAAAAGTGATGTCCGCAGAAATATAAATCTCCAGTGGTTAGTGAAACTAAAAAATAAGCTTTAGCAACACAACGGTCGCAATAATCTTGAGGTGTTATTACCTTTTGGACAACGCCAGTTTCTGTAATCATTAACTACCCATCTGCTCAAATATATCTTTACATTCTGGACAAACGGGGTATTTGTCTGGATCTCTGGAAGGAATCCAAACCTTACCACAAAGAGCAATACAAGGCCACCCGTTAACTAAAGCTTCGGTAATACTTTCTTTATCAACATAGTGAGCGAAACGATCATGATCACCGTTCCTAGTATACGTTTTAGAATCTGTGGACGTATCAACTATCGAGTCGCTCATATGTAAAGTTTATCTCTTATTTAATGGAGCGAATGGAGAGAATCGAACTCTCACTATCTGCTTGGAAGGCAGAAGTTCTACCATTGAACTACATTCGCAAGGACAGTATTCTAGCGTCCGCCAGTAGAGTAAAAGCCACTTCCTTTAAATAAAACTCCTGGTGTTGAATAAACTCTTTTTAACTGCTCTTGACATTCAGGAGCAGAGCATAAAAAATCTGTTTGCTCTTCATTCATAGATCTTTCTTGAATAACTCTATGTCCCATGTCGCAGACGTATTCGTATGTAGCCATATTATTAAATCTTTAGTACTTGTTATTGTGCTACTTTTTTAGTTTTTGGAGTGTATGGCTCTAGTCTTGTCTTAATACTTCCATCTTTTCGCATGGTAACAATCCAGCCATCTTTAATTTGTGTTTTATTAAATCCAAAAGAACGAAAGTATTTAGCGCTCATTTGGGTTTCCGTACTTCATCCATATATACATAAGCGTCATTCCAACAATTAAACCTGAACTACTTAATAACATTGCTGAAGCAACATTGTTCATTATTTACCTGACTGCTTACGCTTGGCTTCTAGTAATGCAAAGTCTTTGATCTTAGTTTCTCCCATATAACCCCAAGCATAACCGTCAGCAATTAGTGCTTCATTGATAGATTTTTCTGCGCCATCAATAAATATCCAACCTAAGATGCGACCATATTTTTCAGTTGAGTCTGGTTTTTCGGTTCTGATAACAACACTAGATGATTTAGAGAGAATGTCTTTCAGACGTTGCTTAACCTCAAGTCCTAGAGCCTTTTCCTTCTTATCAGTAGTTCTAGACTCTGGAGTATCAATACCTGCAAGGCGGACTCTTTGCGTGAAAGAGATATCAAAACCTAGATCAATATCAACATCAATAGTATCGCCATCAACTATTTTTAAAACTTGCTTCACTCTGTATTCGTACATTAGATTGACACCCATCCTTGATACTCAGCGTTTGGATTATTGGCTAACCATTCCTCGCGCAACTTGTTTTGCAAAGCCCAATCAACATTATTATCAGACATTATCTATACCTATTATTTTCTTTTTGTTGTTGATGCTTTGCTTTGGCTACCAAACTTTGGTCTACCAAATCCAACAATAGTTACCATAACGTTCTTTTTGTTTTTCTTAAAAGCACGAAGTTTTTTACAAACTTCTCCACCATTTCTTTGACTACCTTTAGAATTATTAGAAGTATTTCCTTCTACACACCAAACGGTTCCATCTCCATTATCTTGAACAACAATACCTACATGAGAGATTCGATCTACTCCATCAGATGGGAAATCAAAATATGCAATGTCACCTGGATCTGGATCTGATAAATCTCCATCAATCCATGAACCAGCCTTTTTAAATGCTTGTGCTCCAGCAGGTGTGTACACAGTGTTTGGAACTTTTACTCCTGCTTCATTAGCGCACCACATAACAAATGAACCGCACCATGGTTGGAAATTAGATTTAGTATATGCACCATAGATAGTTTCATTATCTTTAGGGCCTTCTATAGTTCCTACTTCTGCTGTAGCAACTTCAACTAATTTTTCTGCTGTACCTAACTCTGCCATTATTTTTTGTTCCAACTCTCATCGATTGCATGTTCTGCTGGCATTTCTCCAGTTGGTTTTGCCAATCTTCGTGCTTCAGCCTCATCAATTTCTGCCTCAAGTTTCTTATCTGCCTGAGTATTTTTAGCATCCATCTCTTTGTTTGCAAGTTGCGCTGACATAACATCTTTAGCACCGCTTTGACCAATTAGAAGACCTGCAAGTGTTCCAGTAATAAAAGTAGCAACGCTACCTAAAACGTTGAAAAACATCTTGTCATTCTCGGATTGACCTGTGATTGGTTGCGTAACAAAAATTAGAGCGTACAAAATTCCTAATGTTGTACATAGCAAAATTGTTCCAAGAATTAGACCTAAGATAAACTTTAATCTTGCATCTAAATCTTGTGGAGTTAGTTTTGCTCTAGCCATTTGTCGTCCCTTCAAAAGTGTCTTTACCAACCAAGTCTATCGGACATGCGCCAGCAGCAGTGCAGACAGGCGGTTTACATTCTGCTTTTTCCCAATTGGCAGGATCTTGACATGGGTAGCGGTAATGTCCATCACCACATGCTGAAAGAAGTAGGGTCATTAAAGCAGCCCCTACTAGAAATTTAATCTTGGACATCAACATTACCTTCCGCTTAAAAGTCTATTGTACAAGCGGAAGATAATTATGATTTTATGAAGTTTAGAGAGTTCCCTCTTCTAAAAGGACGAAGCCGTGCTCTCTGTCGTATATTCTGTAGTCAGCACTAACTACCTCAAAACGCTCTTTAACTGCCTCTATTACAACCTCTTTGTCCAGAGAACCGCATGTGTAGAGATCAAACTGGAGCCTTGCTGGAGCAACCTCATCCCAAACATGGAAAGCAATGTGGCTAGTTTCTATGCCAACAATTGCTGTAACTCCTCTGTTACCAGGTGCATCTACGTAAGTTGCATGTGGTCCCATAAGAATTTTCATTCCTACTCTTTCAACTAAATCTTTAAGAAAAGATACCGCGTCCTCTGTACTCTCTAAAGAATTATTTACTCGAGCATTTATGAGTATGTGTTTGTGTTCTAAAGACATTACTTAGTCTTAGTACTTTTCTTCTTTATTTTTACTGCACGCTTCTCTTTAAGAGTTGATTTTGCTGGTTTTTTCTTATTAGTAGTTCCCTTTTGTTCTTTGTTAGCCATTTGCATTCTCCTTAATTAGTCGTACTTCACATGCGTCTGTTGTGCAATAGGCTTCTCCAATTGCGTCCGCAGCCAGACCAGCATACACCCCTGAGAAATCAATAGGGAAGAGACGCAGCGTTCCTTCATCCTCATATTCTTGCTCGGTGATTTGTGTGTAAGGCATCTGTGGATATGTAAAATTACCTGAAGGTAGAAATGAAACTGTCTTTAGTTGACCATCATAAAGATGCAAAACTGTCCCTACTGCTTCGGACTCTGTTTCAGGATTAAAAGAGATAGTTACAGAGACAGAGTTGTCAGACCAGTAACGTTGAGCATAGGCTGCTAACGCCATCTTTTCGTAGATTGAGACGTCTTTCTCAGCCCGCTTTGATTCAGACTTGATAGGAAAATAAACAACGGAGGTTGTTTCTGGATTCTCCGACGCCGGTTCAACTTTATAATTCGCCATCTTAAATAGAGGCAACATAGGATCAGAATTACCGAAACGGATAGTACGCATAAAATACTTACCGCCAGGAGTCCAATGAACACCAGGTGATTCACCTGCGAGTATAGAAACTGTTCCAGATGGTTTAACAGTAGTTGTCTTGATTGACTCGCGGATACCAAGCCATTCGGAGTAGTTTGTGTCATAGTACTTAATTGTCTTATACCCCTCGTCCATCCATTCTTTTAATGTTGGAAGACCTCGGTTATCTGCGAAGTTAGCGACACCAGACATTGAGGTTCCTATGCGTCTATTTCTCTGCATAATGCCATTTGTCTCTGACCAGTGAGTTGGTAGAAGTGTTACTGTTTTTGCATATAGATAGGCAAACTTAAGTGTTCTCTTATAGTCATCTAAATTATCATGACGGTTTAGGTAGGTCTCAACAAGTGTACACATTTCATAAGACTCTAGTGATTGTTCGGCGCAAGGGTTATAACCTTCAACGCGATAATCTTTATTATTAGGTGGATCAATCAGACGTCCATATTGTCTAGAAACATCTAACCAAACAACTCCTGGCTCTCCGTTACGAGCAATACCTTCAACAATAGGATCTAGATCAGCCCCAACGTATGCCTCAACTGAGTTGTTAGACATCCATGCCCAACCAGGGGAAGCAGGGTCATATGAGTTTCTCTCTGGATAAATCTCTGCATTCTTTAGGTTTAAGAAGTCTTTATCGTCAATGCGACCAATTAAAAGTTCAGCAGAACGTCTAACGTTTCCGCTAACAACGCAAACGCCAATCATATTTCCAATATCAGCAAGATCTCTGCGAGTTACTTTTTCTCCAGAACGTCCTGCAAATAATTTAGTTATGTGTTTGTGTAAACGCTCTAACGGTTCATGTCCTGCTGCGGTTCCGCCAAAGGTTTTAATTGGGGTACCTGCTGGGCGGACTTCTTTGTAATCAAATACTGGATTCTTCTGATCTGGTCTGAGGTAGGCATTGATGACGATCTCAAGTGACTTGACCCATCCTTCTCTGGTATCTGGAACGACATATGTTTCTTCTCCTTGTGGTTCATAGATTTGAAAATCTTTGTCAGCGCCTTTGTCATCAAAGCCTACGCCAACTCCTAACATTGATGCTTCCATTAAAAATGTAAACGGTCTTGATGGATCTGCCTTTGTCATTTCTTTAGTAGAAACAAAAGCACAGTTTTGTAATGCAGCAGAGTTTCTTTGAGACATAACAATAGGAGTTCCCATTACCCAAAGTCCGCGTCCTGGTGGTGACCACTTCAATTCAAATAAACGTTCGAACGCTTCTTTTGCAGAGGCTGCTGCTTTAGTGTCAGACCAAGGAAGACGATTAGTTTTTGCGTGATCTTTTTGTAATGAATACATTCCATTAATAACTCGCTCGCAAACATCTACCCAAGTCTCTTTAGTGCCATCTTCTTTTAAGCGTGAGTATGTACGTAAAAAGGTAATCTCTCCGACTGAGTTTCCCGCTGCATCTCGATAACCAAACGGTGCTTTTCTACTTTTATATCCGCTTATGAAATCTTCTGAAAGACGAAATGAAAAAACAACAGACATAAAAACTCCTCTATTTGAATGTACGAATTATTAATTCTATCTAAAGTATGAAACCCTAGAGGTAAATCTTACAGCAAATTAGAGAAGGGTAGGTTGAACAACCGCATCTACTGTTTTGTTTTGCATATCTAATACTAGTGTTTTTACATACTTCATACCATTCACATAAGCTGGTGGGAATCCAGATAAAACTGCTCCCCTAATTTCTTCTTCAATTAAAGAAAATATTTTCATTCTAAGTTCGTATTGTATATTTTCTTTTACTGATTCGTGATTACCCCAGTAGGGAGATCCTTCATATGACACCTAGACACTCCTAATCTTTCTCTAGCATAAACCTTAAGTTGAGAGTAAAGTTATTCTATAGCCTCGGTCTTTAACTCTACTGCATCTATTCTGCAATTATGTGTAGGTATTAAAAGATCATCTTCGTCGCAGTTTCCGCAAAGAATTAGTTCTATCTCTAATAGTGAGAAGACTTCTTGTAATTCTTTTTTTGTTTTCTTATATTGGCTAGCGTCATCTTCATCATAGCCACGCATATCTAAGAGTTCTTTTACTAAAGAGTCTATATACTCATTTGATTTTCTTATAGTTTTCTTATCCATTTGCTACCTCTAGAGTATTTCTCTTGCTGTCATATTTTTGATGCCAACAAGATTTACATATCCAAGCGCTCAAACTTTCTTCATAAAGATAGGTGACTCTTTTGGGTATATTGTAATTACATATGGGACAAACTGCTTTAGCAATATTTATAGTTCTACTGCTCATTATCTACACTCCAAACAAAGATTCTCTACACGCAAATTTTCTCTGGTAGTTTTATAGTCTTTTGAACAGTGAGAGCATTTTCTAGTAAGTAGTCTTTCTTTATACTTCTCTAGAATAAATACTGGATAGGTGAAAGAACAAGTCTTTAATTTCTTAACTAAGGGCACCTGAGCCTCCGATCTCTGAACCTGTGGAGACGTATCCTATCGGAAAACTGGCTGCCCACAAAGCAAGGCAATCTGTGGAGTGGAAGTACCTAACCTTCTTAGCCCAGAGAAGAGTTATGAAATCCTTACCTCGAACGTTAGCCCGCATGTGGGAGGGGCAGTTATCCCAGTCGCAACGTATTTTCTGAGGTGAGTTAGGCATAGGATAACTTTAACAGTGGTGATATTGTTTGTATGTGAAAACACACTATGACGTTTTAATCGCTACTCCAGGCTCTATGTTCAAACAAGAGTATGTAAGAAGTCTAGTAGAGACAACTAGAGTGTTGAATGAAAAGGGTATTTCATACTACTTTTTGAGCAAGTACTCCTCATTTGTTCCAAGTGCCAGAGAGTTAACGGCTACTGATTCTTACTCGCATGACTGGGAAAATAGAGACATTTGTGGGGGGAAGATAAGTTATAAGAAGATAATCTGGATAGATTCAGATATTGAGTGGACTCCTGAAGATTTTATGAAAATTTATGATTCTGAGTTAGATGTGATTTCTGGGGTATATCAAACGCACCCTAATGGAACGGTTGCGGTAAATCTGACGGACCCTAAGGGCAGACCAACAAAAGTCAATAAAGTCCACTTCCTACTTCACTGGGATCCTGTCGAGGTGGGTGGGGTTGGCTTTGGGTTTGTTGGGATGAAGTATGGGGTGTTTGAGAAGATGAAGAGACCTTGGTTTAAGATTCGAGAGGTTGAGTGGGATGATGTTGACTTTTCGGTAAATATGGGGGAAGACTACTCTTGGTGTGAAGGTGCCAAAGATGCTGGGTTTAAGATTTGGGTAGACCCTACAGTCAAGGTGAAGCATCATAAAGAAACGATTTACGTAGTCGAATAGAGGTAAAGATGCCAAGAGATATGGAAGCAAGAAAAAAGTATTTAGAGGGATACCTTAAAAGACCTGAGGTTATTGCTCGTAGAAAAGAAACACTGAAAAAATACAATAAAAGTCAAAAAAGATTAGAGAGTGTAGAAAGATACAAAAAAAGTCATAAAGGACTACAAAATAGAAGAAGAGGTGCTTTATCTTCTAAATACAAAATTACCGAACAAAGATACTTTGAAATTTTAAAAAAGCAGATAGGCTTATGCGGTATCTGTGGAAGTGACTCTCCAGGGCGAAGGGGGAGTAAGAACTTTACTGTAGACCATGACCATACAACTATGGAAGTTAGAGGACTACTTTGTCACCCTTGTAATGTAATGCTTGGTTTGGCTAAAGATAATATTGAAGTCTTAGAAACGGCTATTAAATATTTAAAACATCATAAAGAAAAGATCTACGTCGTCGAATAGTAGATTTTGTTAGGTAAAAAGTCTAAAGCATTGGTGTAGACTTTAGGTCAAGATTCTATAATGAAAAGCCCTAAAAATGGGCAAAAAATGATGCTTTTTAGTGACACTACTATGTGTCCGATTTCCTGTCAAATGAGTGAATTATGGACAACTTTTTCCATTTTATAAATGGATTTTTTAGTCCAGACCACTATTACACTATATATCATAATGTATATACTGAAGTATTAATACGGAACCCTACAGACAATTTGCATAGCGCGTTAGGGAAAAATAGTTGAGTATAGTCAATATGTTGTTTTCATATTTTATAGTTAATAGTGTATAGTTAAAACTCTATAGTTAATAGAAGTTTGTGATAGATTAGACTATAGAAGAAAGAGGGAGTACTCTATAATGAAAATAGTGATAGAGGTTTTAACCGACTTCAAAAAAAGGAAAAAATGACAAAAGACAAAGAGACAGGTCATCTAAAGTTAGTTGAGGGTGAGGGTGAAAAAGAAGTTGTTTCACCAGAGACTTTTGACTTTTTAGTTGAAGAAGCATCACTTGCTTTACTTGCTAGATGGTTTCCAAATAAACCACCTACGGATAAGGCTGACTATGAGAAGTGGGTTGAGATTGCAGTTGATGATGCTACGGCTGTGATAACTCACCTAATAGATAAAAAATTTATAGGAGAGGATAGAACCATATGAATCTCTCCTTGACATACTTAGATTTAATAGTTGTATTTTCCCTAGTAGTTGTGGGAGTTACCTTTGTGGTTACGACCAATGCTCTGCTAACTGGATTAAGGAAAAGAAGGGCAATAGAAGAGTTCCTTGATTATGTAAGTACCAAAGTAAAAACCGAAGAAGAGTTTAATGAAATTGTCGATAGATTGAGAAAGGATTTTGAATGAAGCAATCATCCCTAGATGCTCTAGCCATGACTGGTATTGAGTTAGAAGAGTTACAAGATGTCGGTGCCGCCTTAATGAGAGAAGCCCCAAAGGATAGTCGAGTTTGTATATGCGGTCATGGTTTGAATAATCATACTGTTATTAATGGCTATGTTTTATGTAAGCCTTCTAGAATGACTTGTCCATGTAAAGCGCTAAGACTCGTTCTCTCTTCTTCAAATGTAAGACCTTTTAAAAGAAAGAGTGCGGGATCAGGTGCTTCTCATGCTTTAATGCAAGGACTTAGAAAAGCAATCGAACTAGATGCTGAAGTTAATTGGATAGAGCCACCCTCTTGCGACTACCAAAAAGACGGCACCAAATGTGGATCAACGGATCAAGTAGTTCCATGTCTAATAACTCAGAATGGTTTCCACACAGATGAGCCAACTGGCTACGATGTTTTCTTATGTCCTTCATGTAGAGAGAACCTCTAATGAATAGAAATAAAGATATTAAAAAAGTTGTAGCAGACCACTTGCAATCTATGGTCTACTGGAAAAATATTGATGCCTCTGCTGTACCAGAACTTATTGGTTTCTTAGATGAAGTCTTTGATACTTGGGAAAAATCTATAATAAAAGAACTAGGTCAGAAGGTCTTGGCTTGGGAGACCGCTATGGGCGATGAAGATAAAAGCCTATATACTTTAGGAATCAGGCATTCTATAGATGCCATAAAAGGAGTTCCTGAAAATGAGTATCAACCTATTGGAGAAGATTTTAGAAAAGCAACATAATGAGTTGCAAAGACTGTAAGTATGTTTTAGATACGGATGGGCAGATCAGTTGCGAAGTTTGTGGAGCAAGAGATGATGAAATGCGTCCTGACTTTTGGTCTACCCAATCCTCCTTCGAGGAATGAATTTAATGACTGATACTGGCAGAAAAAGCGTAAGTGAAGAAGAAATAAAAGCGTGGTTCGACAGCGGTCCAATCACTGAAGAAATACTTTCTTCTTGGCTAGAAATAATTAATAGAAGTAAAGAACTAGAAAGGGGCTAAGATGTTTCCAACTTTTATGTATGTAGATAGAGTGGGGTATCAGTGTTATCAGCATTGCAAAGAAAGAGAAGAACACACTAAAGACAGTTGGATAATCTATAGGTGCATTTATTGTCATGATAAAGAGTTAAAAGAAGTTTCATGCTTAGGAACTACTCAATATGGCATGAGATGTAGAAGTCAAAATGTAGACTTTGATGGATACTGTAATTGGCATACATTAACTCCTAGAGTTCGTCTTGCAGAGGATCTCTCAAAAGTCGACATTTCTTTGCAATATGAATGGAATGATCATTACAAAAGGCTTGCAGCTTCTCAAGTAAAACGCTCGATCCTTAGAACTTTACAGTTTGTACAAAGAATTCGTAAGTTTCAACTTATGGATATCCTTCAACAGTTAGAAGGGACTAGAAGTAATGTCTACTTTATTCAATGTAAAAATTATGTAAAAATAGGCAGATCTAATAATCCAGAGTATCGTTTAAAAACTTTGCAGGGTAAAGGAAATAAAACACTTAGACCATCTTCTATTACAGACGAAGATATGAAAACAGCAAAAATTATTGCGACATTAAAGGGAGATGCCCTATTAGAAGGATTTTTTCACTCCCAACTGGGAGATAGACGAGTAGAAGGCGAATGGTTCATTTTAGACTCTTATACTGCAAAAGCCATAGAACTAGTTAAAAATGAAGAGTTTAGTTTAGAAGTTTTGATTAAAATGACCGAGGAAGATCCATCTATCTTGAATCAAGATTTCGAATTTAGTCACAGAATGGACAATTCTATAGACGAAGTTTTAGAGGAAGAAGAGAATATGGTTCAAACACTCAAGGAGCGTATTAAAGAAAAAGAGTCTGCTGGCAAGCACGAGCAAGTAAGAAAAGTAATCTCCCTAACCACTTTTTAATAAAATGCAAGAGCAGTTTTATAGGTTTTATTAAAATTAATTTCTCTATAATAGATTTATTAAAACACGCAAGTAAATCAGGCTCAAATGGCATTTGTTTATGTAAGAGGCTGCTTTCTCACACAACTTTTCCCAAAATCTTTTCCCATCACCCATGCTAACTTAGTGTCTGATGCGAGTCATTTCAACTATAGATTCGCGAAACGGAGTAAAGACACATGAACAAAGCAATGCTTGAATCCTACCTACGCAACCTACTTGGTCAGATCGTTGGCGGAATCGTAGTTGTATCCTCAACTACTGGCATCGGCAGTCCCCTAGATTTTGGTCAGAGCGAATGGCTTCTAGTAGCCAACTCACTTTGGGCCTCCCTAATCCCAGTTGTACTTCGCTACGTCAACAAGAAGGATCCAGCATTTGGCCCCTTCGTTGAGACAGCAACCGCATCTGTAACTAAGAAGATCTCAGCAGCGGCTTCTAAAAAGAAGAAGAAGTAAACAACTTCCCTAGTTCGGCAAGCTCGTCCCCAGGTAAAAAATAACCAAAATATTCCTCTGGGGGCGACTTGCCTCTTAATTTTTTGAAAGGCAAAAAGTAAAAATGTCAGACGAGATCTCCTTAACTTCTCCTGAGGAGAAAGAAGACACCTCCCTTTCCCTCCCTGATATTTCTACCCCTTACGACCTGCGGCCTGATTTAACAGAGATCGGCATCATCGAGGACGAACGCGGCGTCTGCATGGACAGTTATGAAAACCGTTCCGCCTTGCGACAAGCAGGCCTGAACTGGGATCCTGTATATGATCAACTTGGAATGCCAACGGGTCTCATCGTTGCCAGATCCAAAGAGTCCTTAAAAGAACGGCGTCTACTTTCACTATCCGAGAAACGGGTTCTTCTTCAGGAACCAGATAACAACAACTCAGATTTCTTAACGGGTCTGGATCTCATCGTTGACGATAAGGCCAGCCGAATCACACCACCTTGGGTTATCGGCGCGACTCGTGCCTACCTAGCAGAACAAGAGAACGGCGGGCCTAAGTCCGCAAAACGGGCCCCTGCCTCTCAACCACATAGATGTCGGATCCTTAAACAAGACGGCTTGAGATGTCTACTCTGGAGTAGCGGGCGTCCGAAAGATGACGGCTTGTGTCGGATCCACCTTCGTACCAATAGACGGCCTGGAGCAGATGTCGAACGGGCCCGTCAGAAGTTGTTGCAATCTGCACCCTACGCAGTTGATGTCCTTGAGGAACTAATGGAGTCTGCTCAATCGGAACCCGTCAGGTTAAAAGCATCAACGGAGATCCTTGACCGAGCTGGAGTCAGAGGCGGCGTGGAGTTAGATGTCGGCGTGGATGTAACGGTCCGTA